>ENA-UOOA01002233-UOOA01002233.1-human-gut-metagenome-genome-assembly--contig:-P61old-NODE-2233-length-28162-cov-60.554808_pt1 | contig 28162 bp, 26 predicted proteins | sample MGYA00242467_ERZ724014 | MGnify/ENA metagenome assembly ERZ724014 | reverse complement strand
TGCGCGCGATGAGCGCCGCCTCGATGGCGATGGTGCCGCTGCCGCAGAAGGGGTCACAGAACGGGTCGCGGCCATTGTAGTGCGAGAGCTTGACCATCGCGGCGGCGAGCGTTTCCTTGAGCGGGGCGGCCACGCCGTGGGCGCGGTAGCCGCGCTTGTAAAGGCCCTCGCCCGAGGTGTCGAGCCCGACGGTCACTTCGTCCTTCATGATGGAAAAGCGCACCTGATAGCGCCGCCCCGTTTCGGGGAACTGCGCGATGCCGTAGGCCGCGCTCAGGCGGTCGACGACCGCCTTTTTGACGATCGACTGGCAGGCGGGCACGGAGTGGAGCGTCGAGTTGATGGAATAGCCCACGACGGGGAACTCCCCCTCGCGGGGGATCCAGTCCTCCCAGTGCACCGCGCGCACGCCCTGAAAGAGCGATTCAAAATCCGTCGCGCGGAACTTGTGCAGAACCAGAATGACGCGCGCACCGCAGCGCAGATTGATGTTGAGCCGCGCGATGTCGCGCGCCTCGCCGCGGCAGAGGACGCGGCCGTTCTCAACGCGCACGTCAGAAAGCCCCAGCTTTTTGATCTCATCGCCCACTAAGCTCTCAAGGCCCAAGAGGCAGGGAATGACAAATTCCAGCATAATAACGCTCCCGAAAAAATGATTTGACTTTAGTATAGCGGATGGGAACAAAAAAGGCAATCGCCGCGTCAAAATAAGCATGGTAAAGCGGTGGAGCGTGTGGTACAATAGGAAAAACAGCGCGGAAAGCGCGCTGTCACATGAATGTAACATCAAACTTGCGCGAATTTTTTCGAAAAAATACGGAATGCAACACTAAAGTTGCTGGAAATGGACGCGCGGTTTTGCTATCTTATCCTCAGACAGAGAAACGGAGGGAACGCAATGGCATTTGGCGAGCGGCTCCAGGAGGTCCGCAAACGCAGCGGGCTGACGCAGGAGGAATTTGCCGAACAGCTTCAGGTCTCGCGCCAGTCGGTCTCGCGCTGGGAGTCGGGCCGCGGCTACCCTGAGATGGAGAAGATCATCTTCATCTGCAACCGCTACGGCGTAACGATGGACGAGCTGTTCAAAGAAGAAGTCCCCACTCCCGGCGAGCCGCCGGTCGAAGCCCCGCTGCTGTCCGCGCGCACGCTCGGCAGCGAGTTGTCGAACCTGTACGCGAATCTGTCACCCTACAACAAAAGCATCGGGATCATGCTGCTGACCGTCATCGCGATGATCGGTCCGGCATACGTCTACTGTATGCGCAGTTTGAAAGGAGGAGCAGATGAAATGATGACCATTATCTGGATCGCCGCCATCATCATCTTCGGCATTGCCGAGGCGGCGACGGCGGGGCTGGTGTCGATCTGGTTCGTCGTGGGCGCGGTGGCCGCGCTGGTGGCGACGGAGCTGGGCGCGGCGCTGTGGCTGCAATTCGCGGTCTTCCTGATCGTATCCATTCTGGCGCTCATCGCAACAAGGCCCCTTGCGCGCAAGATGCTGGATAAGACGATCGTGCCCACGAATGCCGACCGTGTGCTGCACCACGAGGCCAAGGTGACCGAAACGGTGGACAACGAGAACGCCACGGGCGCTGTGTACATCGACGGCAAGACATGGACGGCGCGCAGCGAAGACGGCAATATCATCCCTAAGGGGAAAATGGCAAGGATCGTTCGCATGGAGGGCGTCAAGCTCTACGTGCGCGAGAGTAAAGAACCCAGCGAGAGAAGAGAGTAACCCCAAACTACACAACATTTTAGGAGGAAAAGAACTATGGAATGGATCGGCTATATCGGTATCGGCATTTTAGTGCTGCTGGTGCTTCTGGTGCTCGTCACGAACATCCAGATCGTGCAGCAGTCGCGCGCCTACGTCGTTGAGCGCCTCGGCGCTTACAGCGCGACATGGGGCGTGGGCCTGCACTTCAAAATTCCGTTTTTCGAGCGCGTTGTGAAGAAGGTCAGCCTCAAAGAGCAGGTGGCCGACTTCGATCCCCAGCCCGTCATCACGAAGGATAACGTCACGATGCAGATCGACACGGTCATCTACTTCCAGATCACCGACCCCAAGCTCTACACCTATGGTGTCGAGCACCCGATGAACGCCATCGAGAACCTGACGGCGACGACCCTTCGTAACATCATCGGCGAGATGGAGCTCGACCAGTCGCTCACGAGCCGCGATGTCATCAACGCCAAGATGCGCTCTATCCTCGATGAGGCCACCGACCCGTGGGGCATCAAGGTCAACCGCGTGGAGCTCAAGAACATCCTGCCGCCGCGTGAGATCCAGAACGCGATGGAAAAGCAGATGAAGGCCGAGCGCGAACGCCGCGAGTCCATCTTGCAGGCCGAGGGCCAGAAGCAGTCCCAGATCCTCGTGGCCGAGGGCGAAAAGCAGTCCACCATCCTGCGCGCGGATGCCGAAAAGCAGGCGGCCATCCTCAAGGCCGAGGCCGAGCGTCAGGCCGCCATCCTCAAGGCCGAGGGTGAAGCGCAGGCCATCCTGAACGTGCAGCAGGCACTTGCCGACTCCATCAAGATGCTCAATGAGGCCAACCCCAACGAGCAGGTCATCAAGATCAAGGCGCTCGAATCGTTCGAAAAGGCCGCCGACGGTCAGGCGACGAAGATCATCGTCCCGAGCGAGATTCAGAGCCTCGCTGGCCTCGCCGCGAGCTTTAAGGGGCTGCTTGAAGACGAGAAGAAGTAATTTCAAAAAAGAGGCTCTGCCTCTTTTTTGAGAAAGCCGCACTCCGCTTCGTGCCTTGCTGCCCTTGGCGGCTGCGACACGCGCGGAGCGAGAGGAGTAAATCGCCACGCGCCGGTCGCGGCGATTTACAACCTCAATTTTTTCCGCGTCTGCGGACGCGGAATTCTGCGAAGCATTTTGTCATAGTCAAAAAAGGAAGAGGTTCCCATCGGGAACCTCTTCCTTTTTTGATGTAAGGTGTTGCGAACTCAGCCCTCGGAATCCGTGCGGTTTCTCCAGGAGATCTCCTGCTCGAGCTCGTAGCGCAGCTTCTTGTTCTCCTCGACAAGCTCGTCGTAGTGCTCGCCCTGCACGTAGTACTTGACGAACGTGAACGTTGCCTCGTCAAGCTCCTCTTCCGTGTAGGACGGGAGAAGCGAGCCGTTCTTGCGCTGAAGGCCGGAGATATTCACGACCACCAGGCGGCGGTGCTGCTCGGAGAGCTGGAAGAGCTGGAGCTTTGCGGGAATTTCAAGCCCTAAGTCATAGGTGCTGTTCACGCGCTCCATGATGTTGCGGTACTCGGGCTTGGCCGAGACGATGACGCCATGCTGCATAAACAGCTTTTTCAGGTAGTCCACAGAAACGTCCTCGCGGGTGATCGTGCCCTTGCCGAGACCTGTGAGCATCGTGTTAGACAGATTCAGGCTGACGTAAACTTCTTCGCCGGTCTTGGGATAGCTCATAATTTGCCTCCATTAAAGTCTGCGCCGCAAGCGCGGCTGGGATTGATATGACATTTTTATGGTAGCATGGCGGAGCGGAAAATACAAGCGGCAGGTTGTATGAACTGTCGCTTACAAATTTGTCGGAATCGCCGCCGCGGCGGGATTTTCCTTGACAAGAGCGCGCGCCGCTGATACACTTTCCTTGTCTATTACGGGTGCGCACCTACCGGCAGTCAGGCGGAAGTCTGGCTGCCGTTTTGCATCCGGCATTTGAATAGGAGGGAATATTTATGGCTTACTTCTGGCCGCTCATTCTCGTTGTGGCGTCGAACAGCGTGTATCACATCTGCGCCAAATCGCTGCCCGAGAGCGTTGATCCGCTCGCGTCGCTCACGGTCACGTATCTGATCGGCTCAATCTTTTCGGGCATCCTGTATTTTGTGACGAACCGCGGCGGGGCGAACCTTCTGCACGAATACAGCCAGATGAACTGGGCGCCGTACCTGCTCGGTCTCGCGGTCGTCGGTTTGGAAGCTGGCAGCATGCACGCCTACAAGGCGGGCTGGCCGGTCAGCGCGTTTCAGGTGTCGTCTGCGGCGGCCATCGCGACGATTTTGGTGTTCATTGGGTATCTTGTCTACCACGAGGCCATCACGGTCAACAAGCTCGTGGGCCTTGCGCTGTGCCTTGTCGGGCTGTTTTTCCTCAACAAATGAGTTGTGCCGCGGCTTTTGCCGTGGTATGATGGGGAAAACTTGTTTTAAAGAAGGAATTTTGATCTATGAAAGCTGCACGCGACTATCCGATCCTGACCGTCACCGCCAAGGGCACGCGCTGGCTCGAGAGCGGCCACCCCTGGGTGTACGACTCCGACGTTGCCCGCGAGCCGGACGAGAGCGAGTGCGAAAACGGCGCGCTCGTCGACGTGGTGTCGGAAAAGGGCAAATATCTCGGCACGGGCTTTTTGAGCAGACTCAGTAAGCTCCGCGTGCGCATTGTCTCGCGCAACGCGAACGACCGCTTTGATGAAAATTTCTGGCGGCGGCGCGTACGCTACGCCTGGGACTACCGCAAGGCGGTCATGGATGGGCAGACCGGCTGCTGCCGCCTGATCTTCGGCGAGGCGGACGCCTTCCCCGGCCTGACGGTCGACCGGTTTGAAAATCTTCTCGTCACGCAGACGCTTTCGCTCGGCATGGAAAAGATCAAGGACATGCTCTTCCCCCTCATTGTCGAGGTGCTGGAGCAGGACGGCGAGACGATCGACGGCCTTTTTGAGCGCAACGATGTCGTGCTTCGCGAAAAGGAGGGCTTGACGCAGAACAAGGGGTGGTTTCCTCTCCCCGGCAAAAAAACGCCCGAGAGCCCCATCACTGAAATTTGCGAGAACGGCGTTTTCTACCGTGTGGATGTCGAAAACGGGCAGAAGACGGGCTTTTTCCTCGACCAGAAGTTCAATCGCCTCGCCGTCGCGCACCTCGCGCACGGCAAGCGCGTGCTCGACTGCTTCACGCACACGGGCTCGTTCGCGCTCAACGCCGCCAAAGGCGGCGCAGAGCACGTGACGGCGGTGGACGTGTCCGAGAGCGCCATCGAAATGGCGCGCGCGAACGCGGCGCGCAACGGCCTTGAGGACAAAATGGACTTTCTCGCCGGCGACGTCTTCGACCTGCTCCCGCAGCTCGAGGCCGCGCACGAAAAGCCCTATGACTTCATCATCCTCGATCCTCCGGCGTTCACAAAGTCTCGCCGCACGGCGAACAACGCCGAAAAGGGGTACAAGGAGATCAACCTGCGCGCGATGCGCCTGCTGCCGCGCGGCGGCTACCTTGCGACCGCGTCGTGCAGCCACTTCATGCCCGCCGAACGCTTTGAGCGGATGCTGCGCTCCGCCGCCGCGGACGCGGGCGTCGAGCTGCGGCAGATCGAAGCGCGCACGCAGAGCTGTGACCACCCCATCCTCTGGAACGTGCCGGAGACGGATTACCTCAAGTTCTACTTATTCCAAGTGGTATAAATTGATATAAAAAATCCCCGCTGTTTACAGCGGGGATTTTTTTTGGTTGTTTATTTGTTTTCGTCAGTGTTTTCCGCGGAAGTATCCGGCGTTTCGGGCTCAGTCGAGGGCTTGTCCTCAGTCTGAGCATCTTCGCCCTTGTCCTCAGTCTGAGCATCTTCGCCCTTGTCCTCCGGCGGCATTTCGATCTTTTCACTCGTCATCGAAATGTGCTTGGCGGGCGCTTCGATCACGCTCGGCTGCGAGGGGCGGAAGCCGTCCTCGCTCTTGCGCGTGGAAGCGTAGGCCTCTTCGACGGCCGAGGGATCGCGGCCTTCGAGGATAGCGACCATTTCACCGCCCGTGATGGTCTCCTTTTCAAGGAGGTAGGCGACGACCTTGTCCATATCCTCGCGGTTGTCGCGGATGACCTGTACGGCGTCCTTGTAGCACTCGTCGAGGATACGCTTGACCTCGCGGTCCATGATGGCGGCGGTATCCTGCGCGCAGTCGAGGCCGTAGCCGCCGTCAAGGTACTGATTGCGCACCGACCCGAGCGCGACCATGCCGACCGCGTCGCTCATACCGTACATGGCGACCATGTTGCGCGCGATGCTCGTCGCCTCCTGAATATCCTGCGAGGCGCCGTTGGTCATCGTGTTCATCACGACCTCTTCGGCCGCGCGGCCGCCCATCGAGACGGCGATCTTCGCCATCAGCTCATCGCGCGTGCGCAGGTTCGTCTTGTCCTCCTCGGGCATGAGGAGCGTGTAGCCAAGGCTTCCCTCGGTGTGCGGGACGATCGTGATCTTCTGCACGGGCTCGGCGTTTTTCTGCTTGTAGGCGACCATCGCGTGGCCGACCTCGTGATAAGCGACGAGCTTCTTTTCAAACTCGGTGAGGACGCTGCCTTTCTTCTCGCTGCCCGCGATGACGAACTCGAACGCCGCGAGCATGTCCTCCTGCGTAACGAGCTTGCGTCCCTTGCGCACGGCGCGGAGCGCCGCCTCGTTGGCGAGGTTTGCAAGGTCCGCGCCCACGCAGCCCGCGGTCGCGAGCGCGACCTTCTTGAGATCCACGTCCTCGGCGAGCTTGATGCCGCGCGTGTGGACCTGCAGCGTTGCTAAGCGGCCGGCGAGGTTCGGGCGGTCGACGGTGATGCGGCGGTCGAAGCGGCCGGGGCGCAGCAGCGCCTTGTCGAGCACCTCCGGGCGGTTCGTCGCGGCAAGCACGATGACGCCCTTGCTCGGGTCAAAGCCGTCCATTTCGGCGAGCAGCTGGTTGAGCGTCTGCTCGCGCTCGTCGTTGCCGCCGCCGTAGCGCCCGCCGTCGCGGGATTTGCCGATGGTGTCGATCTCGTCGATGAAGATGATGCAGGGGGCGACCTTCGACGCCTCGGCGAAGAGGTCGCGCACGCGGCTCGCGCCGACGCCGACGAACATCTCGACAAAGTCAGAGCCGGAGATCGAGAAGAACGGCACCTTCGCCTCGCCCGCAACGGCCTTGGCCAGCAGCGTTTTACCGGTACCGGGAGAGCCGACGAGCAGCGCTCCCTTGGGGATCTTTGCGCCGATGGCGGTGTACTTTTCGGGGTTGTGCAGAAAGTCGATGATCTCGACGAGCGATTCTTTCGCCTCGTCCTGACCGGCGACATCCGCGAACGTCACGCCGGTGGATTTTTCCATGTAGACCTTGGCGTTGGCCTTGCCGACATTGCCGATGCCGCCGATCCCGCCCATGCCGCCGGACTTTTTCGCGATGAAGTTCATCAGCAGCATGAACGCGCCGACCATCAGCACCGTGGGCAGAATATAGCTCACCATGAACGTGAGGATCGGCGAAACGGGCGGCTGATAGGGCTTGGTGTAGGTCACGCCGTGCTCATCGCACAGGGTGATCAGCTTTTCCGTCGCGTCGGGAATGATGGTGGTGAAGAGCGTATAGTTCTGATCATAGCGCTTGCCGTCGTCATCCGTGTAGGTAAAGCCGTCGACCGGCGTGATGGTGAAGACCGTGTCGCCGAATTCGATGGACTTGACCTTCCCCTCCTCCACGAGTTCGACAAGCTCGCTGTATGCGATCTCGCACGAAGACTCGGCGGTGCGGGCCTGATCGAGCATGACGGAGAGGTAGTTCACACCGATCGTCAGCAGCAGCGCCCATAGGACGATCGACCACATGCCCCCGCCGCGCCGGCGGTTCTTGTCGCCGCGATTGCGGTTGTTTCTGTTGTTTGGCTCCATGTTGTTCCTCCTGTCGGGAGACAGAAAAATGCGAAGATGCGCACTTTTTGAATTAGTGATTTCAACTATACCATATATAAGAAAATCGCACAAGTTTTCTACGGTGAATTTTCGATGAACTTTTGTTTTGCGCCCTCTTTATCTTGCCCTTGTTCTGTGTTATAGTTGCAATGGAGTATTCTATAAAAATTTGTCACAAGGAGAAATTTCTTTTATGGATAAGGAACGCAAGGAAAAGACCGCGCGCGTACAGGACGCGGAGGCCGACGGCATCATCGAGGGCCGCAACGCCGTGATCGAAGCGCTGCGCGCGGGCACGACCATCGACAAAATTTTCATCCAGAAGGGCGAGACCGATAAGACGCTCGGCCACATCGCCTCGACCGCCCGCGCCGCGGGCGTGGTCGTCGTGGACGCGGACAAGCGTAAGCTCGACTTCATGTCCCGCACGCACGCCCATCAGGGCGTCATCGCGCTCACGAGCGTGCGCGAATATGTCAGTGTTGAGGATATTTTGAATATCGCGCGCGAAAAAGGCGAAAACCCCTTGATCGTCGTCTGCGACGAGATCTCCGACCCGCATAACCTCGGCGCGATCATCCGCACGGCGGAGTGCGCGGGCGCGCATGGCGTCGTCATTCCCAAGCGCCGCAGCGCGGGCCTCACGAGCATTGTCGCCAAGACGAGCGCGGGTGCGGTGAGCTATGTGCCCGTCGCGCGCGTGCCGAACATCCCCGCGCTTTTGGAGCAGCTGCAAAAAGAAGGCGTCTGGGTCTTCGGCACGGCGGCCGAGGGCACGAGCGACCTCTACTCCGCGGACCTCAAGGGCCCCGCGGCCATCGTCATCGGCAGCGAGGGCGACGGCATGACGAGACTGGTGCGCGAAAAGTGCGACTTCCTCGTCAGCATCCCGATGAAGGGTAAAATTTCGTCGCTCAACGCCTCCGCGGCGGCGGCCATCCTCCTCTACGAGGCGGTGCGCCAGCGCTTGGGGCAGTGACGGTAAAGAAGGAACGATATGGACCCCAAAGACCTTGAATTTGAAGAAACGCTCGCCGACTCCGAGCTGCTGCTGAAAAACACGGCCCGCAGCATGGACGAGGACGCGGAATTCACGCTCGAGAGCATTCTGGCCGAGTACGGCAGCGGCACGCCCGCCGCGCCCGAACCGGAAGAAAAAGAACCCGAGCCGCCGGCGGAAAAGAAACCGCCGGCAAAGGTCGTCCCCCTGCCGAAAAAGGCGGAGGCGGCGAAAAAAACGGTGGATGAAACGGCGGATGAGACCGCCTGCATCCCCGTCATCCCCTTCCCCGGTGCGAAAAAGGCCGAAGAGCCGATAGAAGCCGAACCGGAAGAGGAAACGGACGCGGAAACCGAAGAAGAACCGCCGCAGGACGACGAGCCCAAGTCCATGAGCTTGCAGGACATCCTGGCCCAGACCGTGCAGGAGGCGCTCTCCGAGCGCGAGGACACGATCATCGAGGAGGAGCCGCCGCGCCGCGGTTTGTTCTCCCGCCGCAAGATGCGCGACACCGAGCAGCTCTACGACGACGCGGAGGAGGAAGAGGACGAGGAAGAAGAGTTCGAAGAGCCTGAACCCGAGCTCCCCGAGCCGCCGCTGACCGAAACGCTCTCCGACTACCGCGCCCAGCTTTCGGGCGCGACGAAGGCGCGCCGTGGGGCGGGTATTTTCACGCTTTTGCTGTGCGTCATGGCGGTGCTGGAGCATTTTTCCATCCTGCCGGAGGCGTACACCGCTGATCCGATGATCCGCGCGCTGCCGCCGCTGGCCGTCGAGGCCATCGTCTGCGCCATCGGCTGGCGCATTTTTGCGGGCGCGCTGCGCTCGCTCAAACAGGGAAAAGTCACATCGGGCTTTTTGACGATGCTTCTATGCCTTGTCACGCTGCTCGATACGGCACTCTATGCTTTTCTTCCCGCGCGCGCGGCGCTGTCGCTGCCGCTGCCGGTGCTGGGGGCGATGTCGGTCTACTGCGCGCTGCTGGGCGAAAGTCTGCGTCTGCACGGCATGTATGACACGTTCCGCATCGCGGCCATCGGCAATGCGCCGTATATCGTCACCGTGACGGCAGGGGGCGCGGCCAAGCGCGTGGGCCTGCCGGGCGGATTTTCCAATTCCGCGCGCGCGAACGACCCGTATTCCCGCTGGCAGAGCGTGCTGCTGCCGGTCTTCCTCGCGGCGGCGGTCGTGTTCGGCGTGCTCTCGACGCTCGAGACGAAGCAGAACGCGCTGCTTGCGTGGAACCTCTCGGTGATGCTCGCGAGCGCGAACCTGCTCGCGTTTCCGATGGTGTGCGCGCTGCCGCTCAAGCGCATCGCCGCGCGGCTTGCCAAAAGCGGCAGCGCCGTGGCGGGCTTTTCCGGCGCGGACGCCATCCGCCGGAGCAACTGCGTCATCCTGACCGATGGCGACCTGTTCCCGCCCGGAACGGTCACGCTCGGCGGGCTCAAGGTTTTCGGCGAGGAGAGCGGCAAGGTCATCTCCTACGCCGCGACGATGGCCCACGCGTCCGAAAGCGGCCTGAGCCGCCTTTTTGACAATCTTCTCGCCAGCGACGGCGGCTTCCGCGAGCAGGTCGAGGACGTCGACTTTTACGAAGAGGGCGGCGTCGGCGGCCGCATCCACGGCGAAACGGTGCTCTTCGGCACGGCGGGCTTTATGAGAAAGCGCGGCGTGAACCTGCCGCGCAACCTTGGCCTCAAGACCGGCGTGTTCCTCTCGGTCGACGGCACGCTCATCGCGGTGTTCGCCGTGAAGTACATGCCCGCGGAAAATGTCGACTGGGCGCTCCACGCCCTGCACCACAGCCGCATCACCCCCGTGCTCGCCGTGCGCGACGGCAACATCACCCCCGCGCTCTTAAAGCGCAAGTTCGGCACCGACGCGCGCGCGGTCTATCCCAAGCTCTCGACGCGCCTGGCGCTCTCCGAGCGCGGCGGCGGGCGGCCGTATGCGCTGCTCATGCGCGAGGGCCTCATGCCGTATGCCGAGGTCGTGCTCGGCAGCAAGAGATTGTGCGCGTCCGCAAGGCGCTGCACGGTGCTTGCATTTTTAGCCGCCACGGCCTCGACGCTCCTTGCATTTTATTTAACTTTTGTCGGCGCATACAGCGTGCTCACGCCGTTTTCTCTGCTCATTTACGTACTTTTGTGGTCGCTCAGCGCGCTGGTCGACGCCCTGCTCAGCGACCGTTATTGACACTTCGAACGAAGAAAACGAAAATTTGCGGAAAAATATGGTTGTAATGGCGAGAAAAACATGATATCATTTCTGCATTGAGTATTATCCCACCTTATGGCGCGAGCCGATCTGGGATTTACGATTTTCGGAAGGAGACTGACCCATTATGAGTGCAAAAGACATCCGCAATATCGTGCTGCTTGGCCACAGCGGCAGCGGCAAGACCACCCTCGCTGAGAGCATGCTGTATCTCACCGGCGGCACGGACCGTCTGGGCAGAATTGCCGACGGCAATACCGTTTGCGACTACGATCCCGAAGAGATCCGCCGCCAGATCTCCATTTCTCTGGCCGTGGCTCCCGTGGAATACGACAGCTGCAAGATCAACGTGCTCGACGTGCCCGGCGGCTTCGACTTCGCCGGTGAGGTCGCGGAGGCCGTTCAGGCTGCCGACGCTGCCGTCATCGTCTGCTCGGCCAAGGCCGGCATGAGCGTCGGCGCGGAAAAGGCGTGGAAATATTGCGAGAAGAACTCTCTCCCCCGTCTGCTCTACATCTCCAAGACCGACGAGGAGAACTCCGACTACAACGCCGCGTTCAACACGCTGCGCGAGCGCTTCGGCAAGAACATCGCCCCCGTCGTCGCCCCCATCTGGGACGAGAGCAAGAAGGTCGTCGGCATCATCGACGTGCTGCATAAGCGCGCATTCGAGTTCGGCCCCGGCGGCGGCCGCGTCGAGATCGAAGTGCCTGAGAACAAAAAGCCCGTGCTCGATGAGCTCTACGACGCGCTCAAGGAGTCCGTCGCCGAGACGAGCGAGGAATTTATGGAAAAGTTCTTCGCCGGTGAAGACTTCACCTATGCCGAGATGATCCATGGCCTGCGCCAGGGCGTTAAGGACCTGTCCCTCTTCCCTGTCGTGTGCGGCTCCGCCATTCAGGGCATGGGCACGCGCATCCTGATGGATACCATCGTCGAGCTTCTTCCCCAGCCGCAGGACGCCCGCGCCCTGATGGCCGAGAATGAGGACGGCGAGTCCTCCGAATTCGTCGTCGCGCCCGGCGCACTGCCGACCGCGTTCGTCTTCAAGACCATTTCCGACCAGTACGGCAAGTATTCCTACGTCAAGGTGCTCTCCGGCTCCATCAAGCCCGATATGCCCATGGTCAATGCCCGCACCGGCGAGACCGAGAAGCTCGGCCGCCTGTACATCCCCAAGGGCAAGAAGTATACCGAGGTCAAGGAGCTCACCTGCGGCGACATCGGCGCCATCGCCAAGATGGACAAGGTCAAGACCGGCGACACGCTCTGCGAGCCGCGCAAGGTCGTCAAGATCGAGCCCATCCCGTTCGATGAGCCCTGCTACAGCGTCGCCATCGCGCCCAAGACCCGCGGCCAGGAGGACAAGATGGCCCAGGGCCTCAACCGCTTGAACGAGGAAGATCCGTCCTTCCGCGTCGTCAACAACGCCGAAACGCACCAGATGGTCGTCTCCGGCGTGGGCGACATCCAGATCGACGTGCTCGTCAACAAGCTCAAGAGCCGCTTCGGCGTCGAGGTCGTGCTCGACACGCCGCGCGTGCCCTACCGTGAAAAGATCCGCAAGACGGTCTCCAAGCAGGGCCGTCATAAGAAGCAGACCGGCGGCAGCGGCCAGTTCGGCGACGTTTGGATCCGCTTCGAGCCCAACGAGGAGAGCGAAGAGATGGTCTTCGCCGAGGAAGTCTTCGGCGGCAGCGTCCCCAAGAACTTCTTCCCCGCGGTCGAAAAGGGTCTGCGCGAGGCCTGCGTCCACGGCCCGCTCGCGGGTTATCCCGTCGTGAACCTCAAGGCCGTCCTTTACGATGGCTCCTATCACCCGGTCGACTCGTCCGAGATCGCGTTCAAGACCGCGGCGAACCTCGCCTACAAGGCAGCCATGCCCGAGGCGTCCCCGGTCCTGCTCGAGCCGGTGTGCGAGCTCAAGGTCACGGTGCCCGACCAGTACATGGGCGATATCCTCGGCGATCTCAACAAGCGCCGCGGCCGCGTCATGGGCATGACCCCGACCGGCAACGGCGAGCAGGTCATCGAGGCCGAGTGCCCCGAGGCAGAGCTGATGAGCTACGCCATTGACCTGCGCTCCATGACCCAGTCCCGCGGCTCGTTCGTGATGCACTTCGTGCGCTACGAACAGTGTTCCGCCGACGCACAGGCGAAGGCTGTCGCTGCCGCGAAGGCGATGCAGGAAGCGGAATAATTGCTTCTGCACAGCAGAAAATAAGTAAAAAGAGAGGGCTTCTCGAAAGAGAAGTCCTCTCTTTTTCCGCGCATGGCGCGGAGGGGGAGCAGCCCGAAGAGGCTGCGGCTTTTCCCTACACCGTGTGGGGCTGCGGATAAGGGGGCCATTCTCTCACGTGAGAGAATGGCCCCCTTGGAACCCCCAAGAGAACGCAAGGGGCCCTGCCCCTTGACCCCGCCATTGCGGGTTTGCAGCTTGAAGGGCTGCACGCGCTGCGCAGTGTGGGTGCGGTGTACATGGCTTCGCCATGAATCCCTGCGAGTCGTGATCTGACAGCAACTGCGCCTTACTGTCGTGAGGCGCGAGTGACGTTTTCTCGGCGGCAGACTGCGTGCGAAATAGCGGCATTGCTGGCGCTCGCCGCATTGTGGAGACTGGCGGTAGACGGAAATTACTGCGTACTCCTAGATGGGCAGAGCGGCACCCGCAAGGGGTGTGCCGCATCCGTAAGGCAGCAGAGCCGCCAACGGCTGCGCAACAGCGGATGATAGGAGCAGAGGCAAATCGTATAGCAGCTTCAAACGCGGCAGCGCCGCGCTCCCTGCACGGTGCAGGGAACAAAAGGCCCGCCTGCAAACGCAGGCGGGTCTTTCTTATCACCTTTTGGAAAAAGCGGCTATCTCTTAGTACATGCCGCCCTTATGGGATGCATTTTTAAAAATTCAATATGCTTGTGTGAAAATGTATCATTTTCACATGAAATCCAAAGAATATCGAACTTATTTCCAAATGATACCGCACCCTAATTTGAGGCCGGGCCTCATAATTCTCCATAAATCTCCGCATATTCACGGGCAAAGTGTGTAAGTTGTGTGTAAGCTTCGCAATGAGAAAAATGCTGTGATCACAGGGCTTCAGCAATCTGTCGGAACGCCCGTTCCGCTGACTCAAAATCGCTATGTGTGTAAACATCCAGTGTTACACTGGCAGTCGAATGGCCCATCAGGTATTGCAGGCTTTTGACATCCAGCATCGCTTGCTGTGCATTGGTGCAGAAGGTATGCCGCAGGACATGGGGTGTCACGCTTGGAAGCGTGTTCCCATGCTTCTTGACATACTTCCGCCGCATCCCACGCATATAGTTCTCAAGATGCATGGCGACCTTCGGCTTGCCGTCCTTATCCAAAAACAAGAAGCCACTGTATCCATCCACCATCATTTCTACCTTGGGATGCCCACGGTTTTCCAGCACGCGGCGGAAAGCCATATAGACGGTATCCGTCATAGGAATGCTGCGGTTGCCGCTGCTGGTCTTTGGCGGAGCGACGAAATAGGGCTTGTCTGCCGTGCGGCATAACTGCTTATGGATGTGGATACATCGTCGGTCGAAGTCGATGTCTGCCTTGGTCAGGCCATAGAGTTCACTGACACGCAGCCCAGTCCCCAGCAAGATCACAATATCATCATAGTAGTTGTCCTTACCATGATCTCGGATGAATTGCAGATACCGCTCCTGTTGGGCTTTGGTCAATGCGCTTCGTACATAAGCATCATTGGGAATCACATCGGACAACTTGAACTTGAATGGGTTTTTCCGAATCATATCATCATCGACTGCCATTTCAAAGGCTGGCCGGAGAACACTTTGCAGAATGCCGATCGTGTTCTGCTTCAAGCCCTTGTCATGCAGAGAAACGAACCACCCTTTCCCATCAGACAGGCGGACGCTGCGTATCATTCGGCTTCCAAAAGGATCCGTATGGATGCGATTGATAGCAGAGCCATAGGCCCTCATGGAGTTTTCTTTCAGCCCTCGACGTAGGTTGATGTACCGATCCACCAATTCAGCCACGGTGATCTCGCCGCCGGCATAGTCGATCCCATCCAACAGATCACGCTGGATCACTTCTTCTTTTTGCCGCAGTTCCTCCAGCGTAGGGGCGTAGACATAGCTCCATTTCTTGTCACCGTTCCTGTGATAGCGATAAAAATAGGTTTTATTGGGGCGCTGGCCCTCGCCTGAGCGAAAGATGCGCCCTTTCTTATCCTTGCGCTTTTCGGACAATTCTTCGCTCCTTTCTGCCGGAAAGCGCTTAACACGGTGTCTATACTATACACCATGTTTCTGTCGTTTTCCATGTCTAAATTGAATATGAGGACTCCAAATATTTTTCAAGTGCTTTTCTTTTGATCAACCGCTTGCTGCCGTTCCACAGCACAAACGGGCAATTTTCATCATTGGTCATATCCCGCAACTTATTGATACCGATGCCGAAGTAGGCTGCGGCTTCTTCAAGGCTCAGATTAGCCTTTTCCCACACAGGGACTTTATCCTCCATCCGGTTCACCGCCCTTCTCCATATCGAAGCCCAGCAACCATTTGTCGGGAATCGTGATCAGATCAGGCCCTGTGTTGCAGATCCGTTTTACAACATCTGCCTGGCACGAGAATAATCCACCTCTATCCAGTTCTGTCCTCATTTGTTTCCCCGTTTTCGAGGCGTACGCCTCCGAAAGCAGCTCCAGACTGAACAGATACAGTGGAAACATAGATGCTTTGCAAATGCTGTTTTGCTGTAAATACCGCTGAAACCGATACAGCATCGTTTCATCCAGTGTCAGTTTCATCAACCGCAGACCCATCTCGTCCACCGTGAAATAATGGAAGCTGCTGTTTTTGCTGAAGTGGATCAGACGGCTGCGCGAGTTTACCCCATGAGCCATCAGATTTTCAATCAGGTTCCACTTGTCACCGAGAAGGATCGAGCTGCCGCATGTCCGGCCATATCCTAACGGCGAGGAATCGACCCGATCGAGAAACATCCGCTCTGCTTCCTCCGACCAAAGCAAGTTGCTGTCGCCAAGATAATAAACCGGGTAATAGTAATACCTGCTCACAAAAATGCCCGACAATCTGGCTCCCTTGTTGTCCCATCCATACTTTTGGGCCAGCTCATAGGCGCTGAAATAGATGAGTTGCTCTCCCGTAGCGGACTCTTTCTGATTCCCAGGCTGCCAGATAGCCCTGAGCCGCATTGCTGTCAGCAGGCAGGCCGCGCCGCGGTGAAGTCGCAGTGTTTTCTTCCAGTTGCCATGCCCATTCTCCGGAGCCAGCGCATGACTGCGGACACGCTGCGCCCGCCCGGGGCTGACCCGCTGAAGATGTTTCAATCCCAATTCCGTCGGGCTCAGGGAGCGAACGATCCTGCGGTGATACCCCTTCATACGCCGCTCCTTCAAGTAACCCTCCCGTATTAGCGCTGTCACCACACGCCGATTATAGTCATAATATCCCGGCAGCGTTTTTACCAGAGAAACCGGCACTTCGCCGCACAGGCCTATAAAATCCAGCAGCTTTACTGCCATACATCCATTCTTTAATTGCATCAATATATCCTCATTCCTGATCAATCAATTACTCTCTCAACAGCACGTCCAGCCGACTCTCAGAGACAATCAGAACGCCTGATCAGCAAGGCTGCCGGACGCTTCATACTCACAACCTATGATAGGCAAGCATACTTATCTCAGGCTGCCGGAACGGCCTCTATACCGTTATCCAAAGTCCTTACCCTATAAACCCTACCCCCGACCGTTTTTAAGGCCGAGAGTCCTTGCGCCACAAGGGTTTTCCTCTGCTACAGAACACCGAAAATCCGCACTGCCATTTGAACAGGAATTGGTAGGCGTTTTCGGGTTGTCTCTTACCTATTTTCGGTGCTGCCACTCCAACATTCACGGTGTTTTTTCAGCCATTCGAGAAATTGCTCCGGCGTCAGTATCCAAATGCGGGCGCTGTCTTGCGGGCCCCGATGACTGCATTGAAACGCAGAGCAGAGCGCTGAGGTGTCGTTGGTCAAGAAGGCTGCTTCCAGCACATCCTGACAATGCTTCAGCTCCAGATTATCGTGGTCGATAAAGCGCCTGCTTTGGCTGAGATCGTAGATGTGCTCATACACCAGTACGCAGGTGTAAAATCTCGGCTGATCATGCTTCGGAAATGCCCGATGAATCGCATTCCGCAGCAGTCCTGCCAGGAGGCGGGATCGGTCATTGTCCTCTCGCCGCGGCATGACGCAGGGAAGCTCCATTCTCAGCCAGCCTTCCGCAGTAATCTCAATAGAGGCAGGAAAACCGGCGTCACCACTTATTTCGGGAATCTCCCACACGGGCGGCAGCGTTGCCGCTGCGTACTGCCGGAGCTGGATGGCTGCGTCCTCCGCGGAGCGGACAGCCTCTAAAAGCATCTTCCTGCTATGGAAACTGAATTGATCCATTTTGTATCCTTTCATTCATTTCGGCTGGTTCATTTTTGCGCAAGAGAGATGCCAATCTTGTATCAAAACAGCACAAGTAACCTCCGTTCTGTCAGCCGGCACTCATTCTAAAAGACGTAACCAGTGAGATTTTTTACGGCCCGCCCTTGTTTCCATCCGAGACAGATTTACTACATATAGCCATGGGGGTATGCGAACGAAGGGGTGACGGCGGCAGCTTCCAACTCAGGCAAAATTCATATCGGTTTGGCTCGCGTGTTGGCTTTCCGGAATAGACTCTGATAAAACGGGCGGCTTCCAGCTCGTTGATGTGCTTCCGCAGGCTGGAAGGAGCAATTCCATACTTTTTTGCGTCCTTTTGCGGAAGAATGAAATCCTTCCTTCCGCCGCTCTCCATGGCCATGCAGAAATAGAGAAACCGACTGCCGGTGCTGAGCGCGTGGAACTGCTTGGAGAGGAGCAGTGAGTTTCCAACCTGAATGAATCGTTTTTCTTTGTTATCCACCTTGGCGGATAAGGCCGGTACAATCGTAGGTCCGTGTTTTCGTTTGCTCAAATCAAACTCCTTCTTTCGTGTGAGAATAGGGGTGGATGTCTCATCCCTTCGTAATAAATGTAGAAAACCGGCCCCGTTTGACCACCCATACAAAGCAAAAAAATTACACTCAACGTAGACTTACGTAAACACAGAATGATCTGAATTTACATTAGGTCTACATTGAGTGTAATGCTCTGCGGAAGACTACGTAATGCGTAGAGTTATATGTTATATACAGAGTTCCAAAAAAGAAATTATTGGTTTCCGTTGGGATGGGGTGAAAAGGTTGGGCAGAACGGCCTTAGAACCGTTCTGCCATGGAGCAGCTGACGTTTTTTATTTTCTGATTACTTGTGAGAGATAGTATCCAATCAGCGTAAACAGCGCCATTACGAAAAGATAGTCAATCAGGAAGAGGATCACAGGCTCGGAATAGTCATAAAATACGAAATGGCTCCTGAGCAGCAGGTAGAGTCCAACGCCTCTGCGGTGAAACGCAAATGTGCCATAAAGCGCCCAGAGCCAACCGGCAAGGCGCAGGCTCCACGTCCGCAAAGGCGAGGGCTGTAAGTGCTTGCGCGCCATCGCCAGCATCATGCTCCAGTGAAATCCCAGATGCAGGCTCATACAGACGAAGCCCCAGTAGGCGCAGAGGATATGCGTTTTTTGCGCCGCCTCATAGCCGCCGTGCTTCGGCAGAAACGTGAATACATACCGCGACAGGAGGATACCGCTGACCATCGAGCCGAGCATACAAAGGAGAATCACTCCGACCAACGCTGTCTGGATTATGCGCAGAGGTGTATATTTGCCCTTTCCGATTGCCAACAGCCATTTCCGGTTGAGTACATGGTGCGTAAGAAACAGGGCGAACATTCCCATTCCCAGCCATTCATGCGCCGCCTCGCCCACAAGGCCGTATGCCATCAAAAGCAGCAGCGCCACAGTCATCGCGGCATCGACTGCGAGCTTGCATTTCATCGTCGGTTTCATTCCGTTATCCTTTATCTGCGTTTGAAAAAATCGCTTCCAGCCATGCAGCGTAATCCTTGACCCAGCCGCCGTCCGCGCCGAAGCCGTGGGGCCAGCCGTTCAGCACGATACGCCCGGTTGGGATGTCCATGCCGGAGATCACGTCATACTGTTGCTGGAACTGACGGTAGAAGGGGTCTTCCGTGCCGTAGACGTAGAAGGTCGGCGGTAAATTGCCCTCGGACAGCCAGTTAGAGTCCATATTGCCCACGCTGAGGCGGCCATAGAAGGAATAGATCATGCCTGCGGCAGAGGCGTGGGCGGGAACGGAGTCCAGCTTGTCCGGCACATAGGCGCTGTCCAGCACCGTGCCGTTCACGTCCTCGTCGTAGTGCATCAGAAATTCACCGGCCTGAATGCCGCCCGCCGAAAAGCCCATGACGGCGATATCATTTGGGTCAATGCCGTAAACGTCCGCGTTCTTTCGGACAAAGCGGACAGCTCTCGCCACATCCAGTGCCCCCTCCTCCTGCGTATAGGGCGACAGACGGTAGTCCACGATGAAGGTCTGGAACCCCAGTTCCCGCAGCGCTGCGGCGGTGGGGAGGGAATCGGTGTAGTTTCCCCGGAACTGATAGGCCCCGCCTGCCATCAGCACCACCGCGCCTTTCGGCTCTACGCCGTCCCGGACAGGAATGGCGGTGACATAGGGGCGGAAGTCATAGTCGTCGAAATAGCCAGTCATGTTCTGCGTGAATTCTGTCTTGGCGGGGACATTGTTTTTCTCCCAGAATAAAGCACCTGAATGTTTGATGGATCTGCTGCCGTGTTCAGAACGGTTTCATTACCAGCAGGCTCCGGCAGCTTTTGCAGCATGGCGGTACGGGAATAGTCTGCAATTTTGCCGCTTCCATAGTTATATGCCTCTGGAAAATCGCCCGGCGTGGCTACGGTGTCCTCCGAGGAACCGTCACGCAGATCGTCGGTCATATTAGGATTTGCGGGATAATTCTCATTTTGCTTTGTCATAGCATCCTCGATGGCAGAAATGCCATTTTCAAGATCAGGGGCAGGAGCCTCGGAAGGCTCCTGCCCACAGGCAGTCAGCATTACGCCTGCAAACATGGCAATCAAAATTGCTGCGATTGGCCTTTTACTCATTACAGCCCAAGGGCTGCGGCCCAATCGCGGACGGTGCTGCTGGACGCGCCGGAGGAGAAGCGCTGACCGCTCTGCCAAGTGCCGCCGTTTGCCATTTCTTCCAGCAGCGTGCCGCTCTGACCCATGCCGGAGGAGGAAGAGGTGGCAAACGGAATGACGGTCTTACCGGAGAAGTCGTTGCCCCTTACGAAGTTGTTGACAGGCCACGCCGCAATGCCCCACCAGATGGGATAGCCAATGAACACGGTGTCATACTCATCCCAATTTGCGGGGGTGGTCTGGGTCAGGGCAATGTCCCGCAGAGCCTCGTTGTCATGCTCACGGTTGACACGGCTGCCGTCCACCGTCCAGTCCAGATCAGCGGAGGTATAGGGCGTGACGGGCGTGATCTCGAAAATATCCGTGCCCAGTTCATCCGCGATGTCCTGTGCCACGCGCTCCGTGTTTCCAGAGCCGGAGAAGTAGGCCACGAGAATTTTGTTGCCAGTGCTGGGGGCGGGCTGCGGGGTAACGGGCGTCATCGTCAGGTAGTTGCGCAGGATCGTTGCCACCTGTGCGCGGGTGGCGTTGCCGTTCGGGTCAAAGCGGTTGCCGGTGGTGCCATTCACCACGCCGTTCGCCCTCGCCCAATCCACGGCGGCAGAAGCGTAAGCGGGGATGCTGCTCTCGTCGGCAAAATCCTGTCCGGCTTCCGCACTGGGAGAACCGGCGTAGCGCCAGAGGATCGCGGCGATCTGGGCGCGGCTGACGGGATCATTGGAGCCGAAGCGTCCATTGCCGTAGCCAGTCACGATGCCGTTGGTGCTCGCCCATGCCACCGCATCCGTGTAGTAGGCGCCCGAAGGAACATCAGAGAAGGCCGTTCCCGTGGCAGCGGACGGGCTGCCCGCGGCGCGGTGCAGAACCGTCACCAGCATGGCGCGGGTCATGGGCGTATTGGGGCTGAATGTGGTAGCAGAGGTGCCGTTCATAATGCCGTGCTCATAGACATAATCCACCGCATCCGCGTACCATGCACCATTCGGAACGTCGCTAAAGATACCCCCTGCCGCCAGGGCCGTCGGAATTGTTGCGATCACCAGCGCTGCCGCCATGACCGCCGTCAGAAGTCGCTTCATCTTTTTCATTGCTGTCGTCCTTTCCTGTTGATTTTCTCTGGGCAAGCACCCAGTTCAGTACGTTCTCATCGTCGAACACCACGCTGCCGCCGCCATGGTAATTGTAAATGCCCTTGGCGTTGAAATAGGCGTTGCCTGGGATATTGAGCTGCAAAAGTTGGTCGATCTCGCTATCAGTCAGCCCTGCCTTTTCATAGGCGGCGTGGAGGTTCGCATAGGCGTCCCGCGCCTTTTGAGAGCCGTAATACTCGTCGTTTTCCGCCATAAAGATATAGACCGCCACCCGGTTTTCTGCCACGGGGTCATAGGTGCCGTCCCACTGGGAGCCGCCGTGGATATAGGCGGCGTAGAGGTCGGGGCGCAGGGCCACCGCCTGAGACATGGTTTCGCCGCCAGCCGAATACCCTGCGGCATAGACGCGGCTGGTGTCCACTGAAAAGTGGTCGATCATGTACTCCGCCAGTTCGTTGGCCTGCCGTGCAGACTTTGCGCCCCAATCGGTGAGCTGACCTGAAACAAGGATCACAGGCTCCGACAGCTTCGTCCACGCCTGCACGCCGTTCCAGCGAAGGTTGCTGCCTGCGGAATCCTCCCCGAACCACATCTCCCCATACCCCGGCATAGCCACGATGAGGGGATAAGTCTTTGCGCTGTCATAGCCGTCCGGCAGATAGTAGCTGAAATGGATGATGCCATCCGCACCGTCCAGCGTCTGGTTTTCGGTGAAGCCGCCCTGTACGGCGGCGTTCTCCGCAGGCTGCTGCGCGACGGCGGCAGTATCGTCACTTTTTGCCGCCGCCTGCGCCGTACAGCCGGAGAGCAGCAGAACTCCCGCCAGTAAACCCGCTAACATTTTTCGCATACCTTGCCCTCCTTCCGAGGAAATACTCGGTTAATCAACCGTTCAGGCCAAGGCCGCTGACCCAATCGGCCACATCGCTCTGGCTGGCACCACTGGAGAAGCGCTGACCGTCCTGCCAGTCACCGGTACCCGCCATTTCGGAGAGAAACGTACCGCTCTGGCCCATGCCGGAGGACGAAGATGTGGCAAAGGGAATGACGGTCTTGCCGGTGAAATCATTGTTTTTTACAAAGGTGTCCACGGGCCACGCTGCGATGCCCCACCAGATGGGATAACCGATAAACACGGTGTCGTAATCGTCCCAGTTTTCGACCTCGGTGGTGGTCAGGGGCACATCCCGCAGGGATTCATCGTCGTGCTCGCGGCTGACTCGACTGTCGCTGTTCGTCCAGTTCAGATCGTCGGAGGTGTAGGGTTCAGCGGGCGTAATTTCAAAGAGATCACCGTCTGCGGCCTCGGCAATATCCTCTGCCACGCGCTTGGTGTTGCCGCTGGCGGAATAGTAGACCACCAGCACCTTGCCGCCGGAGGTGGTGCTGTCCGAATCGCCTGCCGTGGCATCATCTGGTGTTTCCGACGGGGTGCTTTCAGTGGGTGTGTCATTGGACGGTGTCTGTGCAGGGGTATTATTCGTCTTGCTGCCGCAGGCGGTCAAAGACAGAATCATCAGCGCAGCCAACAGCAGGCTGCCGAATTTTTGAACGCTTTTCATAAGATCATCCTCCTATCGCTTTTATTTCACATTTTCCTGAATCCAATTTTCAATGTGATCCGCGATCACATCGTTGTTCAGGTCTTGGAACATGAAGTGGTCATTGCCGGTGATGCCTTCCTGAGGGAGATCCACCACGGTGCAGTTACCGCCCTGCTCGTTGTAAGCGTCACGGAAGTCATAGCACGCCTGACGCATGGCTTGCCACATCATAGTCGCCTGAATCGCCGGATCACCGTTGTCGATGTAATCGCCAAAGTACATGGTAACAGGGATGTTCTTCTCCAGCACGGCCTTGAAGTCCTCGCTGTCCGCGCCGGGGGCCCCGCCGGGTTCAATGGCGACAATGACGGCAATATGGTCGGTGTAGCGGGCTGCCGTCCAGCCGGGGCCGCCGCCCTGAGAGTGAGTCACCAGAATGGAGTTCTTGCCTGTACGCTCATATACCTCGTCAATGGTGGCGGCTACGGCCTTTGACACGGTCTCATTGTCAAAATCGCCGCCCATATCAGAGGTCATGCCGGTGTCCGGCGTCATCTGGCGGAAGAATTGATCCACGGAAGCGGCATCGTTGGGGAACTGAGAGCCTTCGTTGACAACAGACGCGCCATTCTCCCAGCGGCCAATGCGGAACTGAGTGTACCAGCGCTGATCCAGCGTCTTGGTACTGATGTCACCGCTGACGGAGGTAGCGCCCGCTTCGCCCCGTCGGGGCTCGTCAATGAGGAACACGCTGTGGCCTTTGCGGAGGAACAGATTTGACCAGCCCTCCCGGCCATCCGGGGTAGTCATCCAGCCCATGCGGGACTGGCCATAGCCGTGGAGGAACACCATGGGAAGCCCGGTTTCCTCTGCGGGGATCTGATAGAGCACATTGGCGTGATCCACATGGGCGGTCTGACCGGCTCCGGTCTCCTCCCACTGGTTCTCCGGGTCAAAGGTTCCGTCGGAGGTCACGGTAATGCCGCCCGCAGAGAAAATGCCCTGCTCTGAAAGGTATAGTGCTTTCATGCCGTCTTCGGTCGTCTGGGCGTTATCGTTCTGCGAGTTGTCCGCATCTGCTGTTTTACTGGCGCAGCCCGCCAGCAGAGAAAGGCTCATAATACCGCACAGAAACAGCGCGGCGATCTGTCTGTTCTTCATTGCGTTCTCCTTTACTTCTGCTCGTCTACGGGCGGAACCATTTCAGCGTACTTTTTCAGCAGTTCGGGGGTGCTGGTGTAGTAGCGTACATTCTTGTTGAGGGCGGCGATCTGCGCCATTTCATCATCGGTCAAGGCAAAGTCAAAGAGGTCAAAGTTGGACTTGATATGCTCCGGATTCTTGGAGCCGGGGATGACGATGTTGCCGCTCTGAATGTGCCAGCGGAGAATGATTTGGGGCGCGAACTTGCTGTACTTCTTGCCAAGCTGAGCGAACAGCGGCTCCTCCAGCAGCGCCTTGTCACCGTGGCCCAGCGGATACCATGCCTGCGGCACGATACCGTTCTCCTTCAGGAAGGCTTTCAGCTCCGGTTCCTGGTTATAGGGGTGCAGCTCGGTCTGTAATACCGTGGGGCGCACCTCGCAGATGGAGAGAATCTCCTCAAGCTGCGCTTGGTTGAAGTTGGACAGACCGATGGCGCGCACCTTGCCCTCCTTGTACGCCTTCTCCATCTGACGGTAGCCCGCCACATAATTGCCCGCGGGCTGGTGGATCAGCAGCAGGTCGATGTAGGGGGTGTCCAGACGGGCAAGGGTCTTGTCCACCGCATCGGGCTGCTCATAGAAGCTGGGCCACAGCTTGGTTTCCAGGAAAATCTCCTCCCGCTGCAAGCCGGACTTCTTCATGGCGCGGCCAACGGCCTTTTCGTTTACATAGGCGTTGGCGGTGTCGATCAAGCGGTAGCCGTTCTGCAAGGCGCTGACGCAGGAGGCCTCTGCCTCGTCCGGGGTCAAAAGAAATGTGCCAATACCGGCCATGGGCATTTTCACGCCGTTATTGAGAGTTGCGTATTCCATAAAAGATTCCTCCTTAAATGTTCTTTCCAAGTTTCGTGGCTTCGTTTTTATTGGTCGCCATGCCGCCGTAGGTCATACCGTAGAGACCGGCGAAGCGCTTCATGGTGTACTCGCCCGCATCCAGCATCCATTTCTCCGGAGCTGCGCCCTGAAACACAAAATACAGTTTGCGTCCGGACAGTTCGCCGTCCTCCACCTTGCCGTAGAAACGATCCAGCACATTGCGCACGCTGCCGCAGATGTTGTGCCAGTACAGGGGTGAGCCGATGACGACGATGTCCGCCTGTTTCATCGCGCCAATGACAGCATCCAGCCCGTCGCCGGGAAGGTTCTGGCCGTATGCACCGATGGTGTAGTCCGTAAGGTTCAAAGTCTCATATTCGTGATCTTTCAGCAGCTCTGCCGCCAGTGCGGCGGTGTTCCCGTTTTTGTTGGGACTGCCGTTGATAAATAAAATGCTCATAGCAATGCTCCTTATTTCAGTTTTTGATATTCTTCTTCACTCACTGGTTCACACCACTGACTGCGGCAGTTTTCTCCGGGTACTTCCACCGCCAGATGGGAAAACCAGCTATCCGGCGCAGCGCCGTGCCAGTGCTTTACACCGGGCATAATGTTGACTACATCGCCGGGGTGCAGTTCCTGCGGCTCTTTGCCCCATTCCTGATAGTAACCGCGTCCGGCCACGCAGATAAGGATCTGTCCGCCGCCCTTGTCAGCTTCGTGGATGTGCCAGTTGTTGCGGCAGCTGGGTTCAAAGGTTACATTGAATATTTTGACCTGCGCCGTGGAAACCGGCGCAAGGTAGCTCTGTCCGATGAAATACTGTGCGAAACCGTCATTGGGCGCGCCGATGGGGAAGACCATACTGCTCTGGTGCAGCTGCTTTTCGTCGGCGCTTTCCTCGTCTGCCCAGATGTCCTTTACCATTCGGAATGCTGCCCATGCCTTGGGCCAACCCGCATAAAACGCAGCGTGCGTCAGGATCTCCGCAATTTCACTGCGGGTAATTCCGTTTTCCTTGGCCATTTGCAGATGATGTCCGAAAGAGGTATCCGTCAGCCCCTGCGCCATCAGTGCTGTCACGGTGATGAGGGAACGGTCGCGTGCGGAAAGCTCGCTTTCCCGGCTCCAAACCTCACCGAAAAGAACATCATCATTGAGCTGTGCGAACTTCGGCGCAAATTCACCAAGCACATCTCTGCCTGCTGTAATTTTCTTCATGGTCACCTGCACTCCTTCAAAATTTCGTAAATCTCGTCATGGCTCAGCTTCTTGCAGCAGCCGGGGGTGAGAACGGTGGAATCCGCGATGGCGCGAAAATCGGTGTCATCGGGGATACCCAGCTCTGCAAAGCTGGTCGGCAGACCGATCTCCTTGATGAACGCGGCCAGCGCGTCGATACCAGCGGCGGCCGTTTCCTCATCGTTGCCCTTGGATGCGATACCCCAGACATTTTGCGCGAAACGTGCAAACCGCGCCGCGCCGGACTTGTAGATATGGCGGTACAGAACGGGGTGGATCACCGCCAGACCTGCACCGTGGTTGCAGTTGGTGTACGCGCCCAACTGGTGCTCCAGCATATGGCACTGGAAGTCCGTGACTTTTCCGATCTTCAGAACGCCGTTCTCTGCCATCGCGGACGCCCACGCCAGCTCACTGCGGGCATCGTAATTCTCCGGGTCGGTCAGCAGAACGCGGATGTTGCGGATGACGCTGCGCATGACGGCTTCGTTAATATCGTCGGACAGGTTGTTTTCATCCGGCTTGCCGAAGTAGGTTTCCATCGCGTGGCTCAGCGTGTCGAACGCGCCGGAAATAACCTGCTTCATGGGAACGGACAGCGTGTAGCTGGGGTCAAGGAACGCGAACTCCGCCTGCGCGCCCCAAAGAGCGCCCTTGATCTTCTTTCCCTCGTGGGTGATGACGGCCCCGTTGTTCATCTCGCTGCCGGTACCGAACACCGTGACAATCGTGCCGAGGGGAATAAACTTGGTCGACAGCGTGTGCTTCGTGTACTGCATCTCCCAGATGTCCTCGTCCAGCTTCGCCTGTGCGGAGATGACCTTGCAGCAGTCGGAAACGCTGCCGCCGCCCACGGCGAGAATCAGATCGACGTGATTTTCACGCGCCAGCTTCGCGCCCTCCTGCACCTTGGCATAAGTGGGGTTCGACATGATACCGGAGAACTCCACGATGCGCTTGCCTGCGGCATTCAGGATACCCATGATCTCATCGTACACGCCGTTGCGCTTGATCGAGCCGCCGCCGTAGGCCAGCATGACGGTTTCGCCGTAGTTCTCCAGCAGACTGCCGAGATACTCTTTCACGCCGCCCTTGCCGAAATACACCTTGGTCTTGTTTTCAAAAATAAAGTTGTTCATAAAAACGCATCCTTTCTGAATGTTATTTCTTCATTTGCTGTTCCCAAAAGGCAACGGCATCATTGATCCAGCCTTCGGCGCTGGTTCCAGTCCCAAGTCCAAAGCCGTGCCCCAGACCGGAATACACATGAAACTCCGTATCGATCCCGGCCTGCTGCATGGCTTCGAGTCGCGCCTGCATGACCCGCCATTTGGCGATGCCGTCCCTGTCACCGACACAGGCATAGGTGGGCGAATCGCTTTCGGAATACTCGCTCAGTCCCGTGTACTGCATGATGACCGCACCGGGACGGGGCAGATCGCCGCCACCAAAGGCTTCTGCACCGTAAGACCCAAGCCACGCCGCCATTCGCGCTCCCGCCGAGCCGCCCCATAGGGAGTAGCAATCGGTGTCCACTTCCAGTTCGTCCGCATGGTCAAAGATGAAGCGGATAGCTCTTGCCAAGTCCTCGCAGGCGGTCTGTGCGCCGGGGCGGTAAATAAGAGCGAAGGCATTATAGCCTTTCTTGGAGAGTTCCAGTGCATGAGGGAAGCTGTCTTGCATGGCACCCAAAGGCTCCTCCCGCATTGCAGACGGCAAACTTCTCTCCGGGCGTGCCCTTGAAGAAGAACAGTCCGGTATCCGCCTTGGGTGGGTCAGCAGCCTTTTCCACATCGGTGTAGATGTCATAGAAGATGGTTTGGCCGTCCGCTGCCCGCTCTCGCAGAGTGTTCACGATCTCCACCGTTTCGTCCGGATCGATATGGCTGTAGTAGGTCAGTTGAAGCTCTTCCAGAGTGTCGCCGCTGTAGTAGGCATCCTCTACAGGGAACAGCAACCGTCCGTAAGAGACGAACATTGGAGCATTCTTCACATCTTCGATTTTGCTTTCCCTTGTAAATGCTGCTGTTTGGGATGGAGTGGTTTCCACTGGTTCCTGTGGTTCACGAGCGCCGCAACCGCTCAGCAGAAGCGCCGTACAAAACAGCAGCGCAAAGAAACATCCAAGCTTCATGTCATTATCTGCCTTTTCCTGAACTTCTGCCTATAGTATAAAAAAAGCGAGACTTCAAGAG
>ENA-UOOA01002230-UOOA01002230.1-human-gut-metagenome-genome-assembly--contig:-P61old-NODE-2230-length-28188-cov-77.383500_pt1 | contig 28188 bp, 23 predicted proteins | sample MGYA00242467_ERZ724014 | MGnify/ENA metagenome assembly ERZ724014 | reverse complement strand
GCGCGTCGAAATCGCTGGTGGTTTTCTGGTTCTCTTTTGACATCAAAAGAGAACAATTAGCCTTAATGAAAAAGCGCTCTGCCCCGCGCACAGGCGCGAGAACCATTTCTGGTTCTCTTTTGGCGCGCAAAAGAGAACTTATCCCTGCAAAAAACAATCCAACCCTTATATACGAGGTATCAAACAATGGAACTTTTTCTGGATGTACTGAGCGAAACTCTGGTGGACACCGCCAAGATGCTCCCCTTCCTGTTTTTAGCCTATCTCTTTATTGAATATGTCGAGACCCGCCACGGTGAGCGCATCGAGGCCCTGCTGGCGGGCGGCGGCCGCTGGGGTGCGGTGCCGGGCGCGGTGCTGGGCTGTGTGCCGCAGTGTGGTTTCTCGGCTATTGCCTCCAACTTCTACGCCTCCCGCGTCATCACACTGGGTACGCTGATGGCCGTCTATCTTGCCACCAGCGATGAGGCTATCCCCCTGCTGGTGTCCATGCCCGCTTACTGGGATAAGCTGATCCTGCTGATGGTCATCAAAGTCGTGTACGCTGTCTTCGTGGGCTTTCTGCTGGACTTCGTCCTCCGCAAGGCCCTGCCCCGCAGCCTGCGCGGCGGCTACACCGGCCACGCCGACGAGGTGGACTGCCACGAGGAGCACAGCGACGAAGAGGGCCATCCCCAGCCCATCTGGAAGGCCGCGCTCCGCCACACCCTCGAGATTTTTGTCTTTATCTTCGTGTTCAGCCTTGTGTTCGGCCTCATCGTCGAGGGCGTCGGCGAGGATGTCTTCGCCTCGGTGCTGGGCCGGATGGGCTTCTTCCAGCCGGTGGTGGCCGCACTGGTGGGCCTTGTCCCCAACTGTGCCGCCAGCGTCCTGATGACCCAGCTCTACGTCGAGGGCGCACTCCGCTTCTCGAGCCTCGTGGCCGGTCTCTGCACCGGCGCGGGCGTGGGCCTCGCCGTGCTGTGGCGGGTGAATCCTTCCTGGAAGCAGAACCTCTTCATCACCGGCCTGACCTGGGCCTGCGGCGCCGCTGTGGGCGTGGGCATCCAAATCGTGGTGGCCTTCATCGCCTGAGTATTTGCAAAGCACCTGCACCTTTTCTTCGGAGAAGCGTGCAGGTGCTTTTTGTTTTGGAGACAAAGCCTCCATTTTGTGATATACTCAGTTTATATATAGATATAAGGAGAACACCATGCAATATAAAATTCTCGCAAGCGATTACGACAACACCCTCGTCCCCTTCGGGGAAAACCAGCCCCGTCCGGCCATGGTCAAGGCCGTGAAGAAGCTTCAGGCCGCCGGGGGAAAATTCGTGCTCAGCACAGGCCGGGCCTGGTCAGCCATCAACCGGAAAGGCCAGCTGGGAGGCATCCGGTTCGACTATGCCATCACCTGCAACGGTGCCTGCGTCGTGGACAAGAACGGCACCATCGTGGCAGAACACCCCATGACCAACGAAGAGATGTACGCGCTGGTGGATTTCTGTGAGGACTACAACTACCCCCTGCAATTTGACTTCAAGGATGCATACTATGCTTACTGCGAGTATGACATCCTCCACAAGTACTACGATCAGATGAACAGCGTCGGTCTGGACTGCGTGGACGGCGAAGACCAGGACCGCCATCTCATCGATATGCCTCACGCGGCGTTCTGCATCTTCCCCGAGGGGGCGCTGGAGCGGTTCAACGAAAAGTACGGCCACCTCGGCCTTCACTTCATGCAGGTGGGCGGCCAGCTGCCCGACGGCTCCCACTTCTATGACATCGTGCGGGACGGGATCGACAAGGGCGCGGGCCTCGCAGACCTCTGCGAGAAGATGGGCCTCTCCCTCGCCGAGGCCGTGGCGGCAGGCGACTCCGCCAACGATGTCGGGATGCTGAAAGCAGCCGGCCTCGGCTGCTGCATGTCCAACGGCACCGACGAAGCCAAAGCCGCCGCTGACCGCGTCATCGGCGATGTGCGGGAAGACGGACTTGCTGCCCTTATTGAAGAGCTGTGGTTCGACGGCCCGAAGGCGGAGCCCTCCGACCGCAGCTTCGGCTCTGCATGGGAGACGATGGAACGATGAGCTTCGCACCCGTTTACTCTGAAAACAGCCGCGCCCTCATCCTCGGCACATGGCCCAGCCCCAAAAGCCGGGAGATGGCCTTCTACTACGGCCACCCGCAGAACCGTTTCTGGCCCATGATGGCAGCCCTCACCGGAGAGCCTGTCCCCGCCCGGGAGGACATCGAGGCCAAAAAAGGCATCATCCTCCGCCATGGCCTCGCCCTGTGGGACACGCTGGAAAGCTGCACCATCACCGGCGCGTCGGACGCCTCTATCCGGGACGTGGTGCCGAACGACATTGCATCTCTTTTAGCAAAAGCACCCATTGAGGCAGTGTTCTGCAACGGGGCCACGGCCTACCGCATCTATACAAAGTATCTGCTGCCGGTGTCCGGCATCCCGGCGGTCAAGCTGCCCAGCACCAGCCCCGCCAACGCCGCCTGCCGCCCCGAAACCCTGCGCGAGGTCTGGGGCGAGGCCCTCAAAGATTATATAACCGTTTCCAACCTGTAAATTATTCATGAAACACTTGCGTTTTGTGGATAAAAGGATTTATTATGGAAGAGTACAAGGGGCGGTGCGCCCCTTCGGGAAAGGAGAAAATGCATGAGCAAAGTTATCCGCACCCAAAAGCCCAGCGTCCTGCCGTGGTATGCGGCGGCACTGGTGTTCGCGGTGCTGTGCGCGGCGCTGCCAGCATATAAGCTGTGGGCGCTGCTGCTAGCGCTGGGCGGCGCAGCCGTGATGTTCGGCGCGGCAAAGAAGGTCTGCCCGCCCCGGATAGTGGAGCATGAAGTGCCTTTCCACACCGGCAGCGGCGATGTGGACGAGATGCTGGCCGACATCCAGCAGAAGCTGGATGCCCTCCACGCGCTGAACGAGGCCCTGCCCGACCCGGAGCTTTCCGCCGCCATGACCCGGATGGAAAAGGCAGGCCGCTCCATCATGGAGACGGTGGAGGCCAGTCCCGCCAAGGCAAAGCAGGTACGCCGCTTTGCGAACTACTATCTGCCCGACGCGGTGAACGTACTGGAGCAGTACGCAAAACTCGCCCGCCAGGGCGTGCGGGGCGAAAATGCCGCTTCGATTCGGGCAGAGGTGGAGCGGAACGCGGCTTCCATCGCCACTGCATTCGAAAACCAGCTGGATGCACTGTATGCCGCTGAAAGCATGGACCTCTCGGCGGATCTGACGGTATTGCAGAATATGCTCAAAGGACAAGGCTTAGGCTAAACGTCTGATTTGGAAAGGAAGGAATCTCTCATGGCTGATAATACGTTCAATTTTGACTTAGACGCACCCGCTGTTCCCACCCTGACCCTCGACCCGGTGGAAGCACCTGCCGCCGAGGAAAAGCAGCCCGAACCCGCTGCGGCCCCCGAGGCCGAACAGGTCAAGCTCAGCCCCGAGGAGCAGGCGATGGTGGACGCCTTCGCTCAGAAGATCGACATCACCAACAGCCAGCAGGTGCTGCAGTACGGCTCCGCCTGCCAGAAGAAGATCGGTGACTTCTCCGAGGCGGCACTTTCCAAAGTGTCCACCAAAGACCTTGGCGAGGTGGGCGGCATGATCACCGACCTTATCGGGGAGCTGAAGAACTTTGACGCCGCCGAAGAGGAAAAGGGCATCCTCGGCTTCTTCAAGAAAAAGGGTAACCAGCTCGACAACATGAAGACCAAGTACAGCAAAGCGGAAACGAACGTCGAGACCATCCAGTCCGCCCTCGAAAAGCATCAGGTGCAGCTGCTCAAGGATATTGCGATGCTGGACAAGATGTATGAGCTGAACATGGCCTATTTCAAAGAGCTGAGCATGTATATCCTCGCGGGCAAGAAGAAGCTGGCCGACTTCCGCGCCCACGAGCTGCAGCAGGCGATGGACAAGGCAAAGGCTTCCGGCCTGCCTGAGGACGCACAGGCCGCACGCGATCTGGCCGACCAGTGCGAGCGCTTTGAGAAAAAGCTCTACGACCTTGAGCTGACCCGCACCATCAGCCTGCAGATGGGTCCTCAGATCCGGCTTTTGCAGAACAATAACTCCATGATGGCCGAGAAGATACAGTCCACCATCGTCAACACCATCCCCCTGTGGAAGAACCAGATGGTGCTGGCGCTGGGTCTGGCCCACAGCCAGCAGGCCATGCAGGCCGAACGTGCCGTCACCGACATGACCAACGAGCTGCTGAAAAAGAACGCCGACGCCCTCAAGATGGGTACCATCGAGACGGCCAGGGAGTCTCAGCGCGGTGTCGTGGACATCGAGACCCTGCAGCAGACCAACAAGAGCCTGATCGAGACGCTGGACGAGCTGAACAAGATCCAGAGCGAGGGCCGCGCAAAGCGTGCCGCCGCCGAGCAGGAGCTCACCCGCATCGAAGACGAGCTGAAACAGAAGATGATGGAGATCCGGAGCTGAAATGGCAAACGCAGATTTTTCCAGACAACAGAATCAACCCACCGGCGGCTTTGACGCTTCCAGCTATCGCGCCGCAGCGCCCGCCGAGGAGGAAGTGCGGCTGACGCCCTTCCAGCAGAAGCTGGCAAGCCTCGAAAAGGCCCTGCCTGCCGCGCTGAGCAAGCAGGCCGTGGCCGCTGCTCTGAGCATCGTGGTGATGCTGGGGTGCTTTGTCGGCTTTGGCGGGGCGAAGCTCCGGGCAAAGTACGACACGGTGAAGAACGGGTTCACCACTGGCGTGACCGCAGACAGCGGCTATACCCTGAATGAGGAATTGACCACACGGCTCAACACGGCCGCCAACATCATCACCACCGCGTCCAACACACTGGGTGCAGACAGCACCGAAGTGCAGACGGCACAGGCTGCGCTGGACTCTTTTTCCGCCTGCCTCGGGGCGGTGCAGTCCGATGGCAAGATTCACGCACCGGACTCTCTGAGTGTTTACACCGGCGGCAGGATGCATATGCTCTACCAGTCGAACGAGACGCTTGGCACAGCCATCGGCCAGCTCTACGCCAAATTGCAGGAGCAGGCCGCAGACCCCATGAAGATGGGCGCAGTGCAGGGGCAGTACAGCCAGTTCAACAGTGCGCAGACCATCATCAGCAACCTGCATTATAACGATGCAGTCCAGAGCTACCAAAAAGACGTCGGCGGCTTCCCGGCCAGCGTGCTGGGCAAACTGTTCGGCATACAGGAGGTGGAACTTTTCGCATGAAGACGATGAAAACATTCTCCCGCCGCATTGCGGCACTGCTTCTTGTCGTGACCGTCGGCATCACGGCGCTTGCACCGGCGGCTTCGGCTGCCAACATCCAGCTGCCCAGCCTGCCGAAAGATCAATGCGTGGTGGACGACGCCGGTGTGCTGAGCGACAGCACCACCTCGGAGCTCGAGACCCTCAACGCACAGCTCTCTTCCAGCTGCGACGGCGCACAGATCGGCGTGCTGACCGTGGACTACACCGGCAGCGCCACCACCGAGGACTACGCCACTGAAGCCTTCAACACCTGGGGCATCGGCAGTTCCAGCAAGAACAACGGCGTACTCATCCTGCTGGTGATGCAGTCGGACCAGTACGCCGACGGCGACTACTATCTGACCTACGGTGACGGCTTCCGCAGCACCATGCTGGCCGATCAGGCAAGCACCCTCGTGCAGACCATGGAGGACGATTTCGCCGCCAAGAAGTACGACTCCGCTGTCCTCACCTGCGCCACCAATGTGGCCAATACCATCGCAGAGGTGTACGGGGTCACTCTGAGCGGCGGGACCATCTATTCCGACGGCTCTGACACCCAGACCACCCGGCCCTCTGTCGAGCCTGTCCCGCCCCAGAAGCACTACTCCATCTGGGAAAGCTTTATCGGCGGCATTTTCTCCATGCTTGCTTATATCATCCTGTTCATCGCAGTTTTCTTTATCTTTATCACCCCTCTCGGCCACTCCTTCGGCTGGTTCTGGGGGCCGTTTGGCTGGTTCGGCGCACGGCGTCGGCACAGAGGCCCGCGCCCTCCCCGCGGCCCTTACGATGACTTCGGCCCCGGCGGTGGTTTCTATGGCGGCCCTCGCGGCCCGAGAGGCCCCCGTGGGCCTCGTCCTCCCCGCGGCGGCGGCTTCGGTGGAAGCGGCTTTGGCGGTATGGGCGGCGGCTCCGGTTTTGGCGGAGCTGGGCGCGGCGGCGGCAGCTTCGGCGGCATGGGCGGCGGCAGCAGCCATGGCGGTGGAGCCGGACGCGGACGCTGATATTATGACAAAAGGGAAGCCCCATCTGACGGTGGGGCTTCCCTTTTGTCTATTTTGTTATTTGATGCAGCTCGAGCAGGGGCTGTAGCCTGCGGCCACGGCCTCATCGTAGCTCGAGAACAAAATCTGGTTCTTCTCTGCCGGGAGGTTGGCGCAGCTGGGCAGATGGAACTTTTTGCTGTTCACGTTGCCGATGTAGGCCTGCTGGGCCGTGCTGGACGCCGCCGGGTCGGTGGGGTTCAGCTCAGCGTCGGTAGCGAAGTGCTCCGTTGCCACCGTGTAGTTCTGGCCGTCACTGGAAACGGTGATCGTCCCCAGCAGGTCGGTGCGGTAGACGTCCACACCGGCGTCCCGCAGGATGCTCAGGGTCTCCTCGTGGGGGTGGCCGTACTTGTTGTTGACCCCACAGGAGATGATGCCCATCTCGGGCAGGACAGCGTTCAGGAAGACGTAGCTGGTGGAGGTGCTGGAGCCGTGGTGGCCCACCTGTAAGACATCCACCTTGAGGTTCGCGCCGCTGTTCACAAGGTCGCGCTCGGCGTCGGCCTCCATATCACCGGTGAGCAGAAAGCTCGTCGCACCGTAGTCGATGCGCAGGACGATGGAGGTATCGTTGGTGTCATCGTACTGCGCCACAGGGCCAAGCATGGTCACAGTGGCGCTGCCCAGCGCCCATTGGGTGCCTACGGCAGGTACTTCGACCTGTAAGTTCTGCTGCTGGGTGTACTTGACGAAATCCTTGAAGCACTTGGTAGAGGCTTCCGTCACGGGGCTGTAAACGTGGTAGGCCGGGAAATAGGCCAGCGCAGCGGCCAGACCGCCCACATGGTCTTCGTGAGCATGGGAGCAGAAGACATACTCCAGCTGCTCGACACCCTGACTCTGCAGGTAGGAGACCACCAGACTGCCGTCGTCCACATTTCCGCCGTCGTAGAGCATGAACTGTCCGTCGCACTCCACCAGCACGCTCAGCGCCTGCCCCACGTCGATGAAGTGCATCTGGAAGGCGTCGTCCTGCCCGTCGGAAGGCGTTGTTCCGGTCTGAGAAACTGCCGGGTTCGGCATGACGTCGCCGCTGCCTCCCGGGACGATGGAAGAGGTGTCACAGCCCACGAGGCCCAGCGCAAGAGCTGCGGCCAGTGCCAGCGCAGCGAGGCGGCTCATGAGCGTTTGAGCGGTCACTTTTTCTTTTTTGAAGTTTTCCACGATGTATTCTCTTTCTGTTGATTGTTTTTCGGTTTATGCACAGGAGCCGAATGGGGCGCAAAACGTGCGCCGGGGCTGGGCTGACGGCCTGCCGGGGCGGCGGAGCGGCTCTGCGGCTTGCCGCCCTTGCCTCTGGGCCGGACGGTGTAGGTGCCGTCGCCATGGATAGTCACATCGGCGGCCTCGGCTTTGCGGGCCGAGCGCTGAACCGCAATGCGGCCCTCAGCGGGAACCAGCAGGGGGATGAGGTCTTCGCGGTGGGTCATTTTCAGCGCCTTGATGACCTTTTCGGCGTTGCGGGGCTCATAATACTGGAGCAGGGCGCGCTGAAGCGCCTTGCCCTCAGCGGTCTTTTCCACAAACACCGGCTTCAAAGTGTAGGGGTCAAGGCCGGTGTAGAACATACAGGTGCTCACGGTGCCGGGCGTGGGATAAAAATCCTGCACCTGCTCGGGGCGCATATGGTTCTTGTAGAGGTATTCGGCCAGATAGACGGCATCCTTGAGGGTGCTGCCCGGGTGGCTGGACATGAGATACGGCACGAGGTACTGCTTTTTTCCTGCCTTCCTGCTCAGCTCGTAGAACTTATCCTTGAACTTGTTGAAGGTCTCGATCGGCGGCTTGCCCATGTAGGCGAGGGTGTTGGGGGCGCAGTGCTCCGGCGCGACTTTCAGCTGGCCGGAAACATGGTACTCCACCAGCTCCTTAAAGAAAGTATCATCGGGGTCGGCCATCAGGTAATCGAAGCGGATGCCGCTGCGGATGAACACCTTCTTGACGCCGGGCAGCTCCCGGACGCGGCGGAGAATTTTCAGGTAATCGCTGTGGTCCACGATCATGTGGGAACAGGTGGTGGGGGCGAGGCAGTGCTTGCCGCCGTTGCACATACCCCGCAGCATCTGCTCGCGGCAGGATGGGAAACGGAAATTGGCGGTGGGGCCGCCGATGTCGTGGATGTAGCCCTTGAAATCCGGCTCGTGGGTCATCCGCTCTGCTTCGGCCACGATGCTGTCGGCGCTGCGGCTGGTGACGCGTCGGCCCTGATGCAGCTGGATGGCGCAGAAATTGCAGCCGCCAAAGCAGCCGCGGTTCTGGATGATGGAGAACTGCACCTCGCGGATGGCAGGCACACCGCCCATGGCCTCGTAGATGGGGTGGTAGCGGCGGGTGTAAGGCAGGGCGTAGACCTTATCCAGCTCCCAGCGGACGAGGGGCTTTGCGGGGATGTTCTGCACGAGGTACTTCTCGCTCTGCTTCTGGACGATGATATTGCCGCTGACGACGTCCTGATTGTCCATCTGGATGCGGCAGGCTTTCGCATAGGCCACCTTATCGGAGGCGACCTTCTTGAAGCCCGCGCATTCCACATACCGCTCGGGCAGGTGGTCGAAGTCGGTCAGGTAGCAGGTGCCGTCCACATCGGTGATGCTCTCCACCGGCTCCCCTGCCGCCAGACGGCGGGCAATTTCCACGGTCTGGTGTTCCCCCATGCCGAAGCTGATGATGTCCGCGCCAGAGTCCTCGGCGATGCTGGGCAGGACGGTGTCCAGCCAGTAGTCGTAGTGGGCAAAGCGGCGGAGCGATGCTTCCAGACCGCCCAGAATGACGGGCAGGTCAGGGTATGCCTGCTTGGCAAGTCTGGTGTAGACGGTGGCGCTGCGGTCGGGCCGTGCGCCGCCCTTGCCGCCGGGGGAATACTCGTCCTCCGCGCGGGGGATCTTTGCGACGGAATAGTGACTCACCATGCTGTCCACATTGCCGCCGCCGATGAAAAAGCCGTACTTCGGCTTTCCGAACCGCTTGAAGTCCTCGCAGTCGGTGTAGCGGGGCTGGGCCAGCACGCCCACCTTGTAGCCCTCGGCTTCCAGCAGGCGGCTGATGATGGCGGTGCCAAAGCTGGGGTGGTCCACATAGGCGTCGCCGCCCACCACCACGAAGTCCAGCTGGTCCCATCCCCGGGCCTCCATGTCGGCCCGGCTGATGGGGAGAAATTCGGTGTAATGTTCCATAGTTATCCTTTTTCTTTCATTATGCCTGCCCTATACAGCAGGGCTCTATTGCTTCCGAAATCAAAAATTCTATTCATCCAGCGTGAGCCTGTCCGGTACGCCAGTGGCTTCCCTGGTAGGGGAGCTGGCAAAGCCGTCCGGCTTTGACTGAGAGGTTATTCATCCGGCTGATTCATCTGCATTTCCAGCCACTGCTGGCGGCTGATGAGGACAGCGCGGGGCTTTGCGCCCTCGTAGGGGCCGATGATGCCCTTTTCTTCCATCTCGTCCATGATGCGGGCGGCGCGGGCATAACCCAGCTTGCAGCGGCGCTGCAGCAGGCTGGTGGACGCCTGGCCGGCGTCGATGACCACCTCCACGGCCTGCTTGAGCATCGGATCACTGCCGCCCTCCTCGTCGGAGTCGGCAGAGCTGCTGCCCTTTTTGCCGTCCTGGATGGCGTGTTTCTCCATGGCCTCTATCATGGCCTCGTCGTACTGGACGGTGGCGCTCTTCTTAATGAAGTCCAACACACGGCTGATCTCCTCATCCCGCACAAAGGTACCCTGGATACGGGTGGGCTTGGGTGCGCCCACGGGCATGAAGAGCATATCGCCCATGCCCAGCAGCTTTTCGGCACCGGCACCGTCGAGGATGGTGCGGCTGTCCACCTGACTGGACACGGCGAAGGCGATGCGGCTGGGGATGTTGGCCTTGATGAGGCCGGTGATGACGTCCACGCTGGGGCGCTGGGTCGCCACGATGAGGTGCATACCGGCGGCGCGGGCCTTCTGGGCGATGCGGCAGATGGAGTCTTCGACATCCTTGCCGACGACCATCATCAAATCGGCCAGCTCGTCGATGATGATGGCGATATAGGGCATCTTCTCGAGGTTCGGGTCCGCTGCCGCCAGCTTATTGAAGGACTTGATGTCGCGGACGTTGTTCTCCGCGAAGAGGTGGTAGCGGCGCTCCATCTCCTGCACTGCGCCGCCCAGTGCGCCGGCCGCCTTGCGGGGCTCGGTGACGACGGGCATCAGCAGGTGGGGGATGCCGTTGTACTCAGCCAGCTCGACGACCTTGGGGTCGATGAGCAGGAGCTTGACGTCCTCGGGGCTGGAGCGGAACAGCAGGCTCATGATGATGCTGTTGACACAGACCGATTTACCGCTGCCGGTGCTGCCCGCGATGAGCAGATGGGGCATCTTGCACAGGTCGGCCACCTGGGCCACGCCGGCGATGTCCTTGCCCAGCGCAATGCCCATCGGCGAGGTCATCCGCAAAAAGCTCTGGCTCTCGAAGACGCTGCGGATGTAGACCGGCGTTTTCTTATGGTTCGGCACCTCGATGCCCACGGCAGGCTTGCCGGGGATGGGAGCCTCCATGCGGACATCGGCCACCGCCAGGTTCAGGGCGATGTCGTCCGCCAGCGAAGTGATGCGGCTTATCTTGACGCCCGCCATGGGCTGGACTTCATATCGGGTGACCGACGGGCCGCGGGAAATATCCAGCACACGGGTGCGGACGCCGAAACTTTCCAGCGTGTCCACCAGCTTCTGGGCGTTGGCTTTCAGCTCGTCTTCCGCGCCGGAGTCGCTTTCCTCCGGGGCGCGCTCGAACAGCTCGATGGACGGGTACTGATACTGGAAGCTCTCCTCCGTCTCTGCCTCTTCGGCGGGGGCGTTCGCGGCCTGCTCCTCGGAGACAGCAGGCTTTTCCATGGCGGCTGCCACCAGCGTGTTGAGGTCTTTTTCCTCCACCGGGTCGCTGGTGATGCTGATCCAGCCGTCCTCATCCGGCTCAGAGCGGAACGCCACCGCATTCTCGGCGCTGACCGGCTGCGGGGCCGGTTCCGGAGTCGGGGTCAAATCATAGAGCGGGATGCCGAAGGAGAGCGGCGGCTCAGGCGCAGGCTGCTGTTCCGGCTCTTCTTCCGGGGCAGCGGGCGTAACGGTGGGCGTCACCGTCGGCTCGGGCTGGGCCGTGAAGAAGTCCTCGGCGGCGGTATCCACAGCGTCCGGGACGATGGGAGTCACGGTGGCGCGGATGGGCGCACGGCGGAGCGGGTCCATGCCGAAGGTGCCGCCGGGGCCGAGGATGATGGGCTCGATAGGCTCACTGCCGCCCTCGGTGACGGTGGTATGGTCAGGGCCTAAATCAATATCAAAGGGCGCACGAGGCCGGGACTTTTCCACCTGTACGGGGGTAGGCTCGGGCTGAGGCGGGGTCTGCGCTTCCGGTGCGGGCGCAGGGGCAGGCTCCGCCTGTTCGCCGCCCTGCATCACCTGATGGCCCCAGTGGAAGACGCCAGCCAGCCAGCCGGGAGGCTGGATATGGAAGGCGGGCGCGGCAGGCTCTTCGCCACCGTAGTAGTCCTCGCCTTCGCCCGCTTCGTCTTCCGGCAGGTCGTCGTCATAGGCCTCGTATTCCTCCGCCTCGGCCTCCTCGGCGGCGCGTTCTGCCAGACGCTCGGCCCGGCGGGCGGCATTCTGCTCGTGGACGGCAAGGCCCTTTTCGTGGACGCTGCCGCCCACGTTGCAGAGCCACTGCCAGCACTCGGCGGGTGTAACGTCAAAAATGTACAGGCTGGCGCAGGCCGCCAGCGCCGCCATGACCAGATTGGCGGCGGGTCTGCCGCAGAGCAGCAGGAGCGTCCCACCCAGCACAGCGCCCAGCGCACCGCCCGAGAGCCATGCGCTCATACCATTATGATAACAGGCAGCGGTCATCTGCGCGGCGGTCTGGTCGGTGGGGATGTCAGAAAAGACGATGACCGTGCCGCTGGCGAAGATGAGCCCCAGCACCAGCTTTGCGATGTGGGGCAGCAGGTCTTCGCCCCGGGTGTAGAGGATGGCCAGATAGCACAGCGCTGCGCCCAGCACGAAACTTCCGCAGCCGAACACGCCGAACAGGACATCGTGCATCGTGCGCCAGGCCGAACTGCCCGGCACGAAAGCCAGCGCCATGAGCACCAGCCCCGCAAACAGGGTGATGAGCCCCGCGGGCATCCGGTCCTGTGTCCGGTTCTTGCGGCGCGAGGCTGTGCTGCGCCCGGAGGTCTTGCGTTTTCTCTTTGCCATGTTTCCTAAAACCCGTTCCTTATTTTATATCATGAAGCAGGGCGCGCTCAGGGCGGCTCTGTCGGTGACGATGGAAGAATTTCGATACTACTCGATTCTTTCATTGTACCACGGGAAAAGTCAAATGGCAATTTATTTCCCCTCGATTTCTCGGTAGAGCCATGCCAGCGCATCCGACAGCCCGCCCAGCTCGTCGATGAGCTTTTCCCGCACGGCTTTTCGGCCATCCAGCACGGTGCCCACGTCCATGACCAGCTCGCCCGTGCGCATCATCAGCTCAGTATAACGCTTCTCCGAGATGCCGCTGTGGGACGCCACGAAACCGGTGATGCGCTCCTGCATCTGCTCGAACCAGCGCATGGTCTGGGGCACGCCCAGTATCATGCCGGAATGGCGGACGGGGTGGACCGTCATGGTGGCAGTAGGCACGATGAAGCTCCGCTGGGCGCTGACGGCCAGCGGGATGCCGATGGAGTGGCCCCCGCCCAGCACCACCGCCGCACTGGGCTTGGAGATGCTGGCGATGAGCTCCGCCAGCGCAAGCCCCGCCTCCACATCCCCGCCCACCGTATTGAGCAGGACCAGCAGGCCCTCGATGGCGGGGTCTTCCTGCACGGCCACCAGCTGGGGGATGACATGCTCATATTTTGTGGTCTTCTGGCCCTGAGGCGCTTCCACATGGCCCTCCACCTGCCCGATGACCGTCAGGCAGTGGATGGCGTGAGCTCCCCGGGTACGGTAAACGCTGCCCATATCCTCGATCTGCTCTTTTTCCAGCCGCTGCTGCTCCACGGGGATGTTCTTCTCTTCTTGTGACATTCTGCGTATCCTCCTTTTTGCTTCATTTCAGCTTGTCCGGCATTCCTGCCGGTTATACTTCGGCAAAGATTTCTTTTCTTTCTCAAAAAAATGTGCCAAATGGTTTGACATTCTGTCTTCGTGCTGTATACTTTATACTAGAGATAAGATTGTCAAATATGTATCATTATTGTACAAGAAAGTACAAATCTTTTGCCGGAGCACCCTGCCGCTGCGCACTTCTCCCCGGCAATGCTGCGGATAAAAAGAAAGGAGACCCCCCTATGAACACTCCCGGCAAAGCTTCTCTGCCCGTCATCAAGCGCCTGCCCAAATACTATCGCTACCTGCGCACCCTGAAGAACGACGGCATCACCAGCATCTCGTCCCGTGAGCTGGCCGCCCAGATGGGTACCACTGCCTCTCAGGTGCGGCAGGACTTCAACTGCATCGGCGACGTAAATGGCCGTCAGGGCATCGGCTACTCGGTGGAGAACCTGCTGAGCATCCTTGAGCATCTGCTCTTTGGCAACGGCGACCTCCTGCCCACCATCCTTATTGGCTGCGGCCGTCTGGGCAAGGCTGTGAGCCGCTTCATCACCACCGACACCAACGGCTACAAGCTCATCGCCGCCTTCGACAACGCCCCCGACGAGGTGGGCAAAGAGATCAACGGCATCCAGATTTTACACATTGATGAGCTGGAAGCTTTCTGCGCCGAGCACCACCCCGAGGTGGCTGTGCTCTGTCTGCCCCGCAGCGGTGCAGAGGAGATCAGCGGCCGTCTGGTGGCTCTGGGCATTCAGGGCTTCTGGAACTTCTCCCACTACGATCTGTCTGTCCCCTACCCCGACGTGGTGGTGGAGAACGTCCACCTTGGCGACAGCCTGATGAGCCTGGGCTACCGGCTGCGCAATCAGGACTGAGCACATACTATCGATAATACAGGCCCTCTCCGTCAGGCTTTGGCTGAGAGGGTCCTTTCATGAGGAGACTTTTTCGATATGGCAAAGCTTTATTTCCGTTACGGCGCAATGAACAGCGGCAAGAGCACCGCGCTGATGCAGGTGGCCCACAACTACGAGGAGCAGGGGATGCGGGTGCTCATCCTCAAGCCGAAGGTGGACACCAAGGGCAGCGGCGACCTCGTGAGCCGTCTGGGCGTCCGCCGCCCTGCCGATCTGCTGGTGCCGCCGGACATGGACCTGGTGGAGGCCGTCCGGGCCGCCAGCAGCGAGGGCCGGCCTCTGGCCTGTGTGCTCTGTGACGAGAGCCAGTTCCTCACTGCCGAGCAGGCCGAGCAGCTGTTCATGGTGACGGTAGAGCTGAACATCCCCGTCATCTGCTACGGCCTGCGCTCCGACTTCTCCCTCAAGGGCTTCCCCGGCTCCACCCGGCTTCTGGAGCTGGCCCACACCATCGAGGAGATGAAGACCATCTGCACCTGCGGCCGCAAGGCCACCTGCAACTGCCGCAAGGTCAACGGCCGCTTCGTCTTTGAGGGCGAACAGGTAGCCATCGACCTTGAGAACGACGTCCAGTACGTCAGCATGTGTCCCCAGTGCTATTTCCGGGAGCGCAGCGCCTTCTACGCCGCCCGCCGGTGACTCTTTTTCCTGATTTTATGCCGTCCGCACGCCGGACGGCATTTTTGTATCTTTTCTGCATCCGTAATATATCAGTCGCGCCCCAATTCGCGCGTTTTTTGCACTATTGATATATCAGCTCAGGGCCGGAACTTTCTGTTATCGTCGCTTTTAATGTATACAACGCTCTTTCAACAAATTCTGCCTCGGCTACAAAATTCTTGCAATTCAGGCCAATCTTCTCCTGTTGCATCCCAGTTTTCTATGCAAATCGTTGAAGTATACAAGTTGCACAGTTTTTCGGTCCAAGTTTATTCATTATGGCAATGACGTCAAAACCGGACAAAAAATAAGCGCAATATTTGTACGTTTTCTGCCGCTATCACTACAATTTGCATCTTTCTTTTTTTTCTTGCCTTTGGTATCATATTTGTATACAACGGATGCTTTGCAGAGGCGTCCGTGCAAGAAGATGTTTTCTACATAGGAGGAGAACGAAAATGAGCAAGGCAATTTCTCGTCGTGACTTTCTGAAGGTCTCTGGCGCTGTGGGTGCTGCCGGCCTGCTGGCCGCCTGCGGCGGCTCCAGCAATGCTGGTTCTACCGCCACTTCCACTGCCGCTTCTTCCGCAGCAGCTTCTGTGGCTGGTCTGTCTTCTGACCCCGTCACCCTGACCATGAGCTGGTGGGGCGGCGAGTCCCGTCACAACGCTTACCAGGAGGCCATCAAGGCTTTCTCTGCTGAGCACAGCACCATCACCGTCAACCCCACCTTCGCTGCATGGTCCGGCTGGGAGGACACCATGTCCACCAAGTTCGCAGGCGGCGTTGCTGAGGATGTCTGCCAGATCAACTGGAACTGGCTGTACAACTACTCCAAGAACGGCCAGACCTTCATCGACCTGAACAGCGTTTCCGACTATCTGGACCTGACCCAGTGGGACGAGGCCAAGCTGGCTGCCTGCAACGTGGCCAACGCCCAGCAGTGCGTGCCTGTCTCCATGACCGGCCGTATCTTCTACTGGAACAAGACCACCTTCGACAAGGCCGGCATCTCCTTCCCCACCACTCTGGACGAGCTGATGGCTGCCGGCAAGACCTTCCAGGAGAAGCTGGGCGATGACTACTATCCCCTGCACCTGGGCGCATACGACCGTATGATCCTGATGGTCTTCTACCTCGAGTCCAAGTACGGCAAGGACTGGGCAGACCCCACCACCTCTACCCTGAACTACGATGCCGACCAGATCGCTGAGGGCATCGACTTCATCAAGAGCCTGGTCGAGGGCCACGTCATCATGAGCCTGCCCACCTACTACGGCTCCAACGGCGACAACGCCGCTCACCAGTCCACCGAGTGGATCACCGGCAAGCTGGCCGGCTGCTTCGAGTGGGACTCCTCCGCTACCAAGTACGCTGACGCTCTGGACGAGGAGAACAAGGCTGGCTTCACCGTGGGCGAGGAGATCAAGTTCGGCGATTACAACGGCGGCTTCTCCAAGGTCTCCATGGGTCTGGCCATCACCAAGACCTGCGAGCATCCCGCAGAGGCAGCTACCCTCATCAACTTCCTGCTGAACGAGGAGAAGGGCGCTTCCATCATGGGTTCTGAGTGCGGCATCCCCGCCTCCAAGGCTGGTCTGGCTGCTGCTCAGGCTGCCGGCGCCGTCAAGGAGCTGGTCGCTGAGGCAAACGGCAAGGTCATGGCCTTCGTTTCCAACCAGCTCGACCCCCTGTTCGAGTCCAACGACCTGAAGGCTACCGGCACCGGCATCTATCAGGAAGTGTTCGACACTCTGGATTACGACAATGCTTCCGGCGCTGACCTGGTCGATACCCTGCTGGACGGCATGGAGTCTGTCGGCTACACCGTCTAATTTCCGCCTCACGGACTTTTTGCGGCCCGCACACGCGCGGTGTTGACACGGGCCGCCCCGCATAAAGGAGTCTTGCAAGGGGCATCCCTTCCACCTACGGACGGATGCCCCTTTTTTGCAAGACGGTGATGACATTTTTTTGACAAAAATGTGTCCAAACTATTGTGCGGCGTACGAGACATATCCTTATAAAAGGAGGATTCCCGGATGAAAGAAAGCAAAGCGCCCTCTCTCGGGCGTACCCCGGCCCAGAAGTTTTTTGACAAATGGCAGGGCCTGTTCTACCTGATCCCCTGGATCATCGGCTTCGTCGTCTTCAAGGCCATTCCGTTCGGCCAGTCTCTGTACTACAGCTTTACGGATATGGACTTCTTCAACGGCATCCATCAGTATGGCATCATGAACTATGTGGACGCCTTTACCACTCCCAAGATCACCAAGGCGCTCATCACCACCTTCAAGTACAGCTTCATCACTGTGCCTCTGAAGCTGGTCTTCGCACTGTTCATCGCCTACATCCTGAACTTCAAGATTGCCTGCGTGAACGTGTTCCGCACCGTCTACTACATTCCCTCCATCCTCGGCGGCTCTGTTGCTATCGCCGTGCTGTGGAAGGCCGTGTTCCGTGATGACGGTCTGGTCAACACCCTCATCCGTATGCTGACCTTCGGCCACTTCCAGGGTCCTTCCTGGCTGAGCGACCCCGGCTACGCACTGTGGATCATCTGCTTCCTGCGTATCTGGCAGTTCGGCTCCGCCATGGTGCTGTTCCTCGCCGCTCTGAAGGGCGTGCCGGCCGACCTGTACGAGGCTGCCACCATCGACGGCGCTGGCAAATGGAAACAGTTCTTCTCCATCACCGTCCCGATGATCACCCCCATCATCTTCTACAACCTGGTCACTCAGATCTGCCAGGCTTTCCAGGAGTTCAATGGCCCGTTCATCATCACCAACGGCGGTCCCCGCGGTTCCACCACCCTCATCTCCATTCTGGTCTACAACTACGCATTCAAGTCCAACCAGATGGGCATGGCTTCCGCACTGGCATGGATCATGTTCGTCATTGTCTGCATCCTGACGATCATCGCCTTCACCAGCCAGAAGAAGTGGGTCTACTACTCGGATGAAAGGTAAGGTGTGACAGTATGGGAATGAAAGCTTCTAACGCCATCGCGACGTTTTTCAAGTACTTCGTCCTGATCCTGGTGGGCCTCATCATGATCTATCCCCTGCTGTGGATGATCAGCGCCACCTTTAAGGACAACAGCGAGATCTTTGCAGGCATCGGCCTGTGGATCAAGAACCCCACTCTGGAGGGCTACAAGAACGCGCTGAACAACTTCGGCGGTTCCATCAACATCCTGCAGGCCATGCTGAACACTTACAGCTACGTTCTGCCCAAGGTCATCTGCACCGTGGTCTCCTCCTGCATTGCAGCTTACGGCTTTGGCCGCTTCGACTTCCCGGGCCGGAAGATCCTGTTCAGCATCATGCTGGCCACCCTGTTCCTGCCTCAGGTCGTCCTGAACGTGCCTCAGTTCCTGCTGTACACCAAGTTCGGCTGGGTCAACAGCCCGTTCTATCTGGCCATCTGGGTCCACTGCGCATTCGCAACTGAGACCTACTTCGTCTACCAGCTGGTGCAGTTCATGCGCAACGTCCCCCGCGACCTGGACGAGGCTGCCGCCATCGACGGCTGCTCCTCCTTCCAGACCCTGTACAAGGTCATCGTCCCGATGCTGATGCCCGCTCTGGTGTCCTGCGCACTGTTCCAGTTCATGTGGAGCTGCAACGACTTCATGGGTCCCCTGCTTTACGTCCAGACCCCTGCAAAGTACCCCATGTCCCTGTTCGTCAAGCTGTCCATGGACGGTGATACGGGCTTTGCCTGGAACCGTATTCTGGCCCTGTCCCTGATCTCTATCCTGCCGCAGCTCATCGTGTTCTTCTGCGCACAGGATCAGTTCGTCGAAGGTATCTCCGCCGGTGCTGTCAAGGGCTAAGCTGAAGCCCCCGCCGCTCGGATAATCCCGACAAACATGAATGCCCCCTGTGCCTCTTCCCGTAGAGAGGACGCAGGGGGCATTTCTAATGTCAAAGGCTCTCTATTTTCTACTCTTCCGGTATTGCAGCGGCCCGACGCCCATCGTCTCCCGAAAAACGCGGCGGAAGTGGGCCGCAGAGGCGAAACCGGTCTGCTCGGCCACGCTGCCGATGCTCAGCTCTGTCGTTTCCAGAAGCTTCTGTGCCGCCTCGATGCGGCGGGCGTTGATGTAGTCCACGATGGACTGCCCCGTCACCCGCCGGAACAGCCGGCTCAGATAGTAGGGCGAGATGTAGAATCGCGCTGCCACCTCGGTGAGGGAAAGCTTCTGCTGGTAGTTTGCCGCAAGGTAGGCGCATATCTGCTCCACCGTCTCGTTGCGGGGGCGGGCATCGGCGGCGCTCTGCGCCCGGTGCTCCTGCTCCACATAGTGGAGCGTCAGTGCCAGATACAGCCCGCCGGGATACTCCGGCTCGCCCATGGCGCCCCGCATCATCTCCAGCAGCGTCCGCAGACGGCTGGCCCACTGGACGCTGCCGTAAAGGACCATCTGACTTCCCGGTGCAAAAAGGCGGAGGAAATCTTCGCCGGTGGCGTTCTTCATCTCGTGGAGCACTGCCAGCGGGAACTCGCACCCCAGCATTTCCGGCTGGGTGTGGCCTGCCTGCGATACCACCCACGCCCCTGGCCCCAGCAGCAGTGCGCAGCCGGGGCTGACCAGGAGCGACATGTCCCCGCACTGGACCGTGCAGCTGCCGCCTGAAAACAGAACGATATGGCACATCTCGGCAGGCAGCTCGAGCCGCCCGCCGGCCAGCTTGAGCGCTCCCGCCGTGATCTTCGCGTTGAGTTTTTCCCGTTCGGCGCGCATCCGCCCTTCCCCCTTCTTGCTATGCCTGCCCCGCCGGGGCAGTGCTCTGATATTCTTATCTCCAGTGTACCATGCCCGCCCTCTGCGGGCAAGCCGCAAATCTACGCAAATAACTCAGGAGGCTGTAAAAATGAATCTGTCTCTCATCCGTTCTATGACCCGCAGCGCCGTCTTCGAGCTGGAAAATGGCAAATGCTTCCGCCCGGAGCACCCCTTCGCCGTGGCTCTGAACGGCAAGACCATTTACGAAAGCTGCAACACCAACGTGTTCTCCCTCTTTTCCCTGACTCCGTCCACCACCTACACCGTGGAGGTAGACACCGAGGGTGAGCACCTGAAACTGGATTTCACCACCGAGGCCGAGAGCTTCTTTGTGGACGCATCCCGCTATGGCCTCGTCGCCGATGGCGAGACCGACAACACCGGCAGGCTGCAGGCTGCTCTTTCCACCTGCCCCAGGGGCGGCACGGTATATGTCCCCGCTGGCCGCTACCGCACCGCCAGCCTCTTCATGAAGAGCTGCACCACCCTCTACCTCGAGAAGGGCGCTGTGCTGCTGGGCGACAATGACCGCACCCACTACCCCATCCTGCCCGGCGTCATCCCCAGCGAGAACGAAGTGGACGAATACTACCTCACCGGCTGGGAGGGCAACCCGCTGAACAGCTTTGCGGGCCTGCTGAACATCACCCAGGTGCATGACGTCGTCGTCACCGGCGAAGGCACACTGGACTGCGACGCCCAGAATGGCGACTGGTGGGTCAACCCCAAGGTCAAGCGCATCGCATGGCGTCCCCGCGCCGTGGCGATGGTGGACAGCGAGAACGTCTGCCTCCACGGCATCACCGTGCAGAACAGCTACTCCTGGACCATCCACCCCATCTTCGTCAAACACCTCGACCTGCTGAACTTCAACATCAACAACCCCTACAACGCCCCCAACACCGACGGCATCGACCCCGAGAGCTGCGAGTACATCCGCATCATCGGCGCGAACATCCACGTGGGTGACGACTGCATTGCCATGAAGGCCAGCAAGGTGTTCCTGGGCATGAAGCTCAAGAAGAGCTGCGAGCACACCATCATCCGCAACTGCCTGCTGGACAAGGGCCACGGCGGCATCGTCATCGGCAGCGAGATGAGCGGCGGCGTCAAGGACATGGTGGTCACCCAGTGCCTCATGGACCACACCGACCGCGGCCTCCGCGTCAAGACCCGCCGCGGCCGCGGCAACACCGCCGTCATCGACGGTCTGGTGTTCCGCAACGTGGAGATGCGGGGCGTCAAGGCTCCCTTCGTCATCAATATGTTCTACTTCTGCGACCCGGACGGCCACGGCCCCTATGTCCAGTGCCGCGAGGCTCTGCCCGTGGACGAATACACCCCGAAGCTCGGCACCCTGACCATGGAAGACATCGTGGCCACCGACGCACAGTTTGCGGGCTGCTACTTTGACGGCCTGCCCGAGCAGCCCATCGAGGGCATCTCCATGAAGAACGTCACCATCACCTTCGATCCCGACGCAAAGGAGGGTCAGGCTGCCATGGCCGACAACCGCCCGCTGGTCAAGAAGCTGGCCATCTACGCCGAGAACGTCAAGAATATCAAGCTGCACAACGTCAAGATCGAGGGCTACGAGGGCGAGCGCCTGCGCTTTGCCAACGTCGGCCATTTTGAGGAGGACTAAGCCATGACTCATGAAGAAATCCTGTCCATGCTGGGCGATTATGTGGACTACCTCATCGCCAACTCCAGCGCCGAGGCACCCATGTGGAACATCGAGAAGGTCCGCAGCGGCAAGCCCAACAAGTGGAACTACATCGACGGCTGCATGATCACCGCCTGCCTAAGCCTGTATAAGACCACCGGCGACGAAAAGTATCTGAAATTTTCCAAGGATTTCATCGACTGGTTCGTGCAGGAAGACGGCTCCATCAAGACCTACGACCCGAAGGAGTACAACCTCGACAACGTGAATCAGGGCAAAAACCTGTTCATCCTCTACGACATCTTCGGCGACGAGAAGTACCGCAAGGCCATCGACACCATCCGCAGCCAGCTGCTCACCCAGCCCCGCACCAAGGAGGGCAACTTCTGGCACAAGGACATCTATCCCTGGCAGGTGTGGCTGGACGGCACCTATATGGCCCAGCCCTTCTACATGGAATACGAGACCCGCTACAACAAGATGCAGGGCTGCATCGACAGCTACAAGCAGTTCATGAACATCAAGAAGCACATGCGGGATGAGAAGACCGGCCTGTACTACCACGGCTACGACGAGAGCCGCCAGATGTACTGGGCCGACCCCGTCACCGGCTGCAGCCCCAACTTCTGGTTGCGGGCCATGGGCTGGTTCATGGTGGCGATGGTGGACGTGCTGGAGCGGATGGATGAGCAGCTGTACAACGAGTACCGCGGCATCATGGCGATGTTCAAGCAGACCATTGAGGACGTCCACAAGTTCCAGGACGAGGAGACCGGCATGTTCTGGCAGGTGATGGACCACCCCGGCGTCGAGGGCAACTACCTCGAGACCAGCGGCACGGCCCTCTTCGCCTACGCCGTGCTCAAGGGCGTGCGTCTCGGCTACCTGCCCAAGCGGATGGCCGCATGGGCAGAGAAAGCCTTCTACGGCACCTGTGACAAGTATCTGAGCAAGAACCCGGACGGCAGCCTGCAGCTGGATGGCATCTGCCTCGTGGCCGGCCTCGGCGGCAAGGACCACCGCGACGGCTCGCTGGCTTACTATTTCAGTGAGCCGGTGGTCTGCAACGACGCAAAGGGTGTCGGCCCGCTGGTGCTGGCCTATACCGAGATGATAGCACGGAAGTAAGAAAGACCGTATCGCGCAAGAAAGCGCCCCGGCTCCCTCACTGCACGAGGGAGCCGGGGCGCTTTTTGATGAGGTCCATTTTTTATTAGCCGCTTAACTTAACGGCATTGGCCGGATGGCTCGTTTTGCTTATTTGTTTTTTACCAGCAGCGCCTGATAGGGCTTCAGCTCCACATCCGCCAGCCAGACGGAAGCTCCATCTGCGGTCTGATACTTGCCGCCCAGAGCGTCCAGACCGGCTCCTGCCGGGTACTCGGTAAAGTTGAACAGTCCCACCAGCGTTTCCTCACCGCGCTTGCGCACCAGCGCCAGCACGCCGGGGTTGTGGCTGTCCCATGTGGTCACCCACGCATCCGGGGCAAAGCAGGGGTCTGCCCGCATTTGGCGCAGCTGCTCCATGCCCTGCCACAACTTGTTTTGCAGCGTGCCTTTTTGGGTGCGCTGCTTTGCGTCCTCCCAGTTGAATTTGCTGCGATGCAGATTGCGGCTGTCCTCCACACGGTCAGGGTCGTTTTTGTAGTCCCAGCCGTTGCGCTGGGCGATCTCGTCCCCGCAGTTCAGCATGGGGAAGCCCTGCAAGAATGCCATAGCAGTGTGCAGCAGCAGGTCGCGCTTCACGGCATAATCCAGCGCAATTTTATCGTTTTTCTCAAGTGCCTGTTCGATACCGCACAGGCTGGCGGTGGTGCCGCAGCTACGGGCATCGCCGGTGGCGGGGTCGTAGTTGTACAGCTCGCCCTTTGCCCAGCTGCCGGGGAAATTGCCCTCGTAGAAGTGGTACAGATATTCCTTGTGCTTCTGCGGGTCCATGCCCAGCCGGTTTTCCACCGCCTCGTCCAGACCCCAGCCAATATCATCGTGGCAGCGCAGATAGTTCACGAACCAGCAGTTGTCCGGCAGGGCGTGGAGGGCATCCAGCTGCGCTTTCAGCAGCCGGGTATCCCGGCTGGCAAGGGCACCCCACAGGTTGACCATGGTGGACACGTTGTAGAGCATGTGGCATTCCGGTTTTTCCGGGGTGCCGAAATAGGCGGCCAGCTCCTTGGGAGCCATGACCACCTCGCCCTTGAGGATGACCGCCGGGCAGACGCATTCCAGCACCATGCGGAGCATCCGCACGATGGTGTGCACCTGCGGCAGATTGCGGCAGGTGGTGCCCAGCTGCTTCCAGATGTAGGGCACGGCGTCAATGCGGAACACCTCTACGCCCAGATTTGCCAGATGCAGGATGCTCTTGGTCATGTCCACGAACACCGCCGGATTTGCGTAGTTCAGGTCCCACTGGTAGTCGTGGAAGGTGGTCAGCACCCACTTGTGCATCTCCTCACACCATGTAAAGTTGCCGGGGGCAGTGTTGGGGAACACCTGCGGCACAGTCTGCTCGTACTGGTCGGGGATGGTGCGGTCCTCGTAGAGGTGGTAATAGGCCTGAAACCACGGGTCGCCCGCCTTTGCCGCCATGGCCCAGCGGTGGGTGCTGGCGGTGTGGTTCATGACGAAATCCAGACACAGGCTGATGCCCGCCTTGCGCAGTTCACGGGTCAGATCTTCCAGATCCTTGTTGGTGCCAAGGGCAGGGTCTACGGTGTCGAAATCCTCCACCGCATAGCCGCCATCGTTGTGGGGATGGGGCATCTGCAGCAGGGGCATCAGGTGCAGATAGGTCAGCTTCTGCTCCTTGAGGTAGGGCAGTTTCTTTGCCAGTTCTTTCAAATTTCCGGCAAAGAGGTCGGTGTACATGGTCATGCCGAACATATTGCCCCGCTTGTACCACTCCGGGTCGGCAGAGCGCGCCTTGTCCAGTGCTTTCAGCTCGGCACTGCGGGCGTTGTAGGCTTCTGCCATCTCCCGCTCCAGAACTTCCAGCCCTTCCCGGTTGTGGTACAGTTCCATGAACAGCCATTCCAGCTCGTCCTTGTGCTTGGCAAACCGGGACGCAAATTCCTGTTTCGCTGCCATGGTTCAGCCCTCCACTTCTGCAAGGGTGGGCATGGCGGGGATGGCCCCGTGGCGGCTGGTGGTGATGCTGGCGGCCTTGTTGGCAAAAACCAGAATGCTTTCCAGCTTGTCCACGGTCAGGGTGTCCAACTCCTCCTTGCAGAGCTTGGACAGAGCTGCTCCAAAGAAGGTGTCGCCTGCGCCGTTGGTGTCGCCTACCTTGCAGGGAACGCCAGCCACATGACCGGTTTTATCTCCAAAACGGTAGAATACGCCGTTTGCACCCAAGGTGACGAAAATCAGCCGGATGCCATTCTGTGCCAGCTGTGCTGTGCCGCTTTCGCAATCAGTGGTGCCGGTGAGCAGGGGCAGCTCTTCATCGGACACTTTCAGAATATCCACCAGTGGCAGGGGAGCTTTCATCTGGGCAATGGCTTCCTCTTTGTTCTTCCAGAGGTTTGCACGGTAGTTCGGGTCATAAGTAATGACAGCACCCATCTTTTTGGCACGGGCGGCGGCATCCAGCGTAGCGGTGCGGGAAGGGTCGGCGGTCAGGCTGACAGAACCGAAGTGGACGATTTTGGCAGCTTTCAGAGCGCCCTCCGAAATGTCCTCTTTGCTCAGCATCACATCGGCGTTAGCACTGCGGTAGAAGCTGAAATCCCGCTCACCGGTGGCATCCACCGAGACCACCGCCATGGTGGTGGGGTGGTCTGCATCCACCGCCATGCCGGAAACATCCACCTTGTTCTCTGCCAGAACCTCTTTCAGGTAGCGGCCAAAGGCATCTGCGCCCACCTTGCCGATAAAGGCAGTCTGTGCGCCCAGCCGGGCGGCAGCCACCGCCAGATTGGCCGGAGCACCGCCGGGGTTTGCGGCAAACTGAGGGATGCCGCGCTCATCCTTGCCGGTCTGGGTCAGGTCGATCAAAACTTCACCAATCGTTAAAATGTCCATGCGTTTTCTCCTTATTTTTATCCTATAAGCTAAAACCCAACGATCACCGCTGGAACAGATAATGAATGTAAGCGGCTGCACGCTCCGGGTGCGGTGCATTCTGCACTACCCCAAGATAGACCTTGCCAGAAAAACCTGCCTGCCTGACAAACGGCGTGTCCGAAATATCCAGCACGGTCCCACCGGCGTTCAAACCCGACAGTGCATGGAAAGACGCATCCAGTGTCCGCAGATCGAGAAAATAATCATCTGCCAACAGTCGATCCCGTGCATATTCGTCCATCAGAACAACATCTAACCGCTGGGCACTGACTGCACCCAGCAGCTTCATCTCCGAAGCATATACATACTGCTCCTCTGCGCGTTCGCTTTCGCTGAGCAGCAAGCCGGACAGCAGATCGACCTGTTGCTTTTTGGTCAGACCCTGCGCCTCGGCAAAGCCGGTGGTAAGCTGTTCCGTCAGATCAGACCCGGCAGTGATATTTACCAGACCAAGGTAAAGCACATCCTCTTTTTTCGTCACATGGCGGTAGGCTGCATACCCGAGGATATAGACGACGATGAGCACGATCGCAATGGGCAGCTTGTAATATGCCCAGATGTGCTCCCACTTTTTGCGCCCATGGAGGGAGCGGAGCGTATCCCGGTCAGTTTTTGTCATGGTCGTATTCCTCGTGTACTGCATCAGGGTCTCCACCGATCAGATAGAGGATCCGAAGCATCAGAAAGGAGCAGAGCATGGCGCACAAGCCCATGCCCAGCAGGAATGCAGGCGTGAACACAAACACTATGACGTACCCCATGATGCCATAGATCGCCGCCATCAGCAGGGTGCAAAACAGATACCGGACACCCACGAGAAACGCTGTTTTCAGGATGCCGAAGGTGGTGTTTTCAAACCGTGCCAGCAGAGGAAAGGCATACAGCAGAACGATGCCGTACAGAACTGCCGCACCAATAAGCACTGCAGTGAGCAGCGTCCAGAAAATGTTTTCGCTCCACATTCGGCGCAGCACAAAGCCATCCGCAGCCAGGAAACTGCCGACTGCCAGCAGGATAAGCCAGAGTTTTGTGGCAGGCTTAAAATTTTCCCGGAACGCCTTAAAAAACATCCGGGTCAGACCATCGTCCCGATCTTCCGCCATTTTGAGCGTGACGTAGAACAATGCGGTCGTAGAAGCCCCTATGGTAACGATGGGCAGGCTGCACACGAGCCATAAGATGTTCAGGTAAGCACTGTAAGTCAATTTCGTCAGCACAGCAAACAGCGGCTTGTCCGTATTGCACAGGTCACGCATGGGGGTTCTCCTTTCGCTCAATCTCCTGTGGATTCGCGCAGGATCAGGTTGGTTTCCGTATAGACGGTGCGATAGTTCAGCGATGGCTCTTCGATGCGGGTCATAAGCAGATTGGCAGCGGTGTAGCCCATGATCTGTCCATGGATATGGATCGAAGTCAGACGGGGGGCAAAGTAGGAAGCCTCCTGACTGTCATCGAAGCCGCAGACCCAGATATCATCGGGAACCGAATACCCCAGCTCATTCAATGCCTTGACCAGATCCATGGCAACAAAGTCATTGGCGCAGACAAAGGCATCCGGCATCGTTTTGAACCGACGTATGGTTTCGTACAGGGATACCGGATAGTTCTGCTGTCCAGATGGCATCGCACAGGTGCTCAGGCCTTCTGTCAGACCAAAGTACTCCACTGCATCCTTATAAGCCATATAACGCTCAAAGAAGGACTGACAGTGGTTTTTATCCCCCGCAAAGCTGATGCGTTTTTTGCCGCGCTGGACCATGTGGGCCACCGCATTCTGGATCTCAATGCGGTTTTCCATATAAAGGCGGTCGGCTTTAAGAGGAGGACGCATATCCATCACAGGGGTGTCTACAAACAGCAGCGGAACATCCAGATCGCACAGCATCTGTGCGTAGTCATAGTCGAATACTTCAAAGCAGATGATGCCGGCTGTGTGCTGGATGTTGAGAGAAGATGGAAGTTTTTTCTCTTTCAGCTCTATGGGAGAAATGCGATGAATGGTCATGCAGCTGTGCAGATGGTCGATTTCCGACTGGAAACGATCCAGCATCATGGAGGAAAAGTGAGAGTTGTTCAGAAACCGGGTCGTCAGCATGGCGATCTCCCGTTTGTCACTCGGCAGAATGAAAGGCTCTGCTGTTTTTGCAGCGTCTTCCTGAAACAGCGGCAGATAGGCAAACTGCTTATAGCCCATTTCGGCGGCTTTGCGCAGGATCTTCTCCCGTGTGGCATCTGCCAGCACACCGGTGTTGTTGATGGCCTTTGAAACTGTGTTGCGGGAAAGCTGCAGTTCGCTTGCAATATCCTGAATGGTGACCTTGGTTGCCATAAGTCATCCTCTTTCTTTATAATACAGGAGCGGATGTTCTTTCTTTTATAGATAAAGTCTGGTGACGGATCTTATTCTTTGTGACTCCAGTATAGTGCAAATGCACAAATTAGTCAAATGTAAAAATGCAAATCATCATTTTGCATATTTACGCACTTTCGAATTTGTGCATCTGTACAAATCCACAGTATTTTTTGATATATACCATGAATTATCGTTGACATTCGCTTGCTTGCGTGATATAAATGAATTACAGAGTTTTACATTTGCACAATCAAAGCGAAAAACGTAAAATTCAAAGGTGCAAATGTAAAACGCAAATCAAGCGGCAAGCAAATCAAAAAGGAGGAGAATGATTCATGAAAGCAAAGACGGCCTCGC
>ENA-UOOA01002224-UOOA01002224.1-human-gut-metagenome-genome-assembly--contig:-P61old-NODE-2224-length-28218-cov-5.419345_pt1 | contig 28218 bp, 27 predicted proteins | sample MGYA00242467_ERZ724014 | MGnify/ENA metagenome assembly ERZ724014 | reverse complement strand
AGTCAAAAATATCAGTAATTGCAGACGAATATAACAAATGCCAAAGCGGCGGCAGAAAAAGCAGCTGCGGAAGCTAAGGCAAAGCAGGGAATATCTCAATCACAGGCTGAAAACTTGGTTTTGAATACATTTAATGCGTCTGATAGGGCTGAATTGAAATGCGTTGTATATGACCAAAGCTCTTCATGCTACTATGTAAGAGTGTTATGGCACAACGATTATACAGGAAGCAATAATCTTGTTGGTGAATATATTGTAGACAGATTTACCGGTGCGGTAACTAAAAACTGATAAAAGGGGAGATAAATTATGAAGAAAAAAATAATAGGATTAGCATTGACAATAGCGGCAGTGAGCGCGTTAAGCACAGCGGCATATGCGTCAACATATGTGAATAACGAGGACGTTACAAGCAGTGTGTTCACGTCAAGTTCAAACGGATATACATTGTTTCCGGTAAGATATTTGGGTGAGAAACTTGGCTGTGATGTGTATTGGAATCCTGACGATAAGTGTATAACGGTAAGTAAAGACGATATACACAGAGATTTTTATAACGGAAGTGCGGCGGTGTATGATTGGGAGGGAAACAGTTATAACCTTGTAACCGCGCCGAAACTTGTAGACGGAAATACAATGGTGCCGGCAGAATTTTATCGCGACCAATTCGGTATAAGCGTTATATGGGACGATGTGACAAGCAGTTTGTTCATAAATTCGGAAGATACATATAATTGGCTTGTGAATACTTCGGATTATAAGAAAACAGCAAAAAATCAGAAGTTTGTTCAACATGCAAAAGCGGAATTGGGAGTGCCGAGCGATTTGAATGTAACATATAAAATGTCTGATTCTTATTACTGGAGCGCTGGCGGAGTTTATTTGACAAGTATAAATTTTTATGTAGGCGATAAGTTAGTTGCAGGTGCGGCATTTGATTCGGATACTTGGAACTCGGTAAGAGATATATTGATGTATTCGGGAAATTAATGTGTAAGGAGATGTAAGATGAAAAGAAAAATTTTATTGACCGTTGCGGTTATTCTTGCGGTTATGCTGTCGGCATGCGGTATGAGTGAAGAAGAAATCGGTACGGCGCTAAGCAATATTAATAATGAATATCAAAGCGGTACATATGAGCAGGCTCAAACTGAAATTGTAAAGCTTGAAAAAGTGACAAAGAAAATGACAGATGAGCAGAAAAGTAAGTATGATGAATTGAAACCTTTGATTGAGTATGCAACGCAGAAAAGCGGTGAGATTAATAATGCTTTAAATGATGCACAATGCTTGTGTGATCAAAAGATGTATTATGAAGCAAGTCAGGCACTTGATAAAATTTCAACGGACTATAAACTTCCTCCGACAGAACAGAAGAAGTTTGATGAAAAAAAGACAACTGCCGAAAACGGTATAAAGTCGGTAAAAATAACTGACGCGCTTAAAAATGTGGAAACGATATATAACGGCGGTGACTATGATAAAGCGACAGCGGAACTTTCAAAGATAGAAACGTCAAATCTTACAGACGCGCAAAGTCAAAAATATCAGTCATTGCAGACGAATATAGCAAATGCCAAAGCGGCGGCAGAAAAAGCGGCAGCTGAAAAGGCGGCGGCTGAAGCAAAAGCGAAAGCTAAGATAGATATATCTATGGCAAAAAGTAAAGTTGTTGGAACTTCGGGTTATCCGTATGCGTCATTGCTTGCTGAAGATGATGAAAAATGGTACTTCGCACCTACTGATGAACCGGATGTCAATGTAAGAGATAGTGGCGGTCATGTGAGCAAGGGTGTTATGGTTTATTCTGTTGATAAAAATACAGGAAACATAAACAGAGAACAATAAAAATATATTATCTGCTTTATTAGAAAAATTAGTAAAATAACACCGTAGAGTCAACCGTAAAGGTTGGCTCTTTTTTGTATGCGATGGCAATACAGCTTATCCTTATTTATATACTGTATAAATGGGGGTGGTTTAAGTGAAAGGGAAAATTAAAATCAATGATGAATTAAAAGCAAGTTACAGACGTGGAATTGTAAAGGAGATGTATTCAAGAAAAATGATAACGGAGCAGCAGTACAAGAGGTTGCTTATGAAACAGTGACAGCGGGGAGGTGTCGGCGGTGCTTAAAGTGGCGGCATATGCGCGTGTTTCGACTGACAAGGAGGACCAAATAAATTCACTTACAAATCAGCGTGAGTATTTTGAAAGCTACATTAAATCAAAGGACGATTGGGAGTTTGTCAAGGTATATTTTGACGAGGGTATCACAGGCACTCAAACCAAGAAACGAAAGGGTTTTAACCGTATGATTGACGACTGTAAAAACGAAAAAATAGACTTGATTTTAACAAAGGAAGTCAGCCGTTTTGCAAGAAATACTGTTGACACGTTGAATTACACTCGTATGTTAAAGGAATATGATGTAGGTGTATTTTTCATCAACGATAATATTGATACACGTCAAAATGACGGTGAGTTTCGTTTGGCGATTATGGCATCTGTTGCACAGGAAGAAAGTCGAAAAATTTCAGAACGTGTGAAATGGGGACAAAGACGTGCTATGGAAAACGGTGTTGTGTTCGGAAATAACAGTATTGTCGGGTTTGATATTAATGACGGTGTATTGTCTGTTAATGAAAGTGAGGCAGAAGTTGTCAAATTGATTTTTCATAAGTATGTAAATGAGGGTAAAGGTACGCATATTGTTGCACGGGAACTTTACGAAGAAGGTATAAAACCGCCTAAATCAAGTAAAGATTTTTGGAGCAGTACGATGATTTTAAATATTTTACGTAATGAAAAGTATGTAGGTGATTTACTGCAAAAAAAGTATGTCACGAAAGATTATCTTACACATCATAAAGTTATAAACGAAAGTGAGGACAAAATATATATTGAAAATCATCATGCGGGGATAATCAGCCGTAAAATGTGGAATATGGCACAGGCTGAACTGCAAAGGCGAAGTGTGGATAAAAGCACTAAGAAAAAGTATTCCAACAGATATTGGTGCAGCGGTAAGATAATTTGTTCCGAATGTGGTTCAAGGTTTGTGATACGTAAATCAAAAAAGAAAAGCGGTATCTACATAACGTGGGCTTGTCATGAAAGAGCGGCTCACGGTAATAAAAAACTTGATAAAAATAATAATCAAGTCGGCTGTAATATACGTACCATAAACAATAAGTCGCTTTTGACTTGTATGAAGTTTATAACCGAACAGCTTGATGTGGATATTAATAATATTGCCGACGATATATTGAATGAGATTAATAACTCGGCTGATACGTCGGAAGATAATACGCAAAATCTGACGTTACAAATACAGGATATACAAAATAAAAAAATGCGTATGCTTGACAGCTATTATAGCGGCGATATAAGTAAAGATGAAATGACTGCTCTTAAAGATAAGTATGATAAAGAGATGGAGAAAATCAATACTTTCTTGCAAAAACAACAGAACAAGCAAACCGCTATACAGGAAAGACAGAACAATATAGATGAGTTACGGAAATTCATAATAAATGCGATTTGCTCCGAAAATGTGTATGGAGAGATTGTCGATAAAATTATTGTGTATGATGATTATATGCTTGTGAAACTGAAATACATAGATTTCGCTTTTAAAATTAAATACTCAACTCACGGTTATATGGAAAAGTATACGACTGTTATTGAAAGCTGTGAGGTTGTTTCTTCTTGAGGAGGGTAGATGATGTTTATTGATAATAATATTAATGAGTTAATTGAATATATGACCTGTTTTAGTATCTACATAAATGGTTGCTATATCACCAATGCCGTAGGGACGGCATTTTTTATTGAAAGTTCTTCGCGTTTAAGGTAGTCGCGATATGCGATATGGTTATCTTCAAGTGCTTTTTGAAAATTAGGTTGTATTTGTCCGCCGAACACCAAAGCGGACGGGTTTATTTCACTCAGAAAATCATCAATAATCATCGGTTCTTTTGCGTAAGGCGAGTTAATTGTATTGCCGTCAAAGGTTACGGGTACAGGCAAAATTACTATATCTGCACTCAAAACCAAATCTTTATCTGTTTCACATTCAAGTGTTTCAAGCTGTATATCTTTATCAAAGCCGTATAGAAAAACGTGATACCCTTCAGCTTTCAAAAGCTTTGCAACAGTAAGCTGTCTTAAATCACCGCCTATAACAGAAACATTTTCAAACATAGTGTATCCTCCTTATATAGTTTTCTCTGCTGTATATAATATGTAAGTTGAAGTTGTTTTGTTATTAACGCGTGCTATTTAAAAATTATCTTACACATTTAAGTTGGATTTTACAAACCGACTTTTTATTTTACATTTATTTAAGCATATTTAGATAGTGGATTTTACATAAGAGGTCTATAATAAACTCATAAAGTGAAAAGGAGATAAGAAAAATGAAAAAGAGAAATTTATTGGCAGGAATATTAGTAGGCGTTATGGCTATGACAGCCCTTGCAGGTTGCGGAGAAACAACACAATCACCGCAGTCATCAACTTCGACAACATCATCGTCATCTGATTTTAAAGCAGACAGTGACATCACAGTTGTATCAAGAGAAAACGGCAGTGGTACAAGAGGCGCATTCATAGAGCTTATGGGAATAGAGGAAAAAGGTGCAGACGGCACAAAGACTGACAAGACAACAAATGAGGCAGTAATCGCAAACAAGACTGACGTTATGCTTACAAACGTTGCCGGTGACGAATACGGTATCGGTTATGTATCACTTGGCTCACTTTCATCAAGCGTCAAGGCAGTCAAAGTTGACGGAGTAGAGGCAACAGCCGAAAACGTAAAGAACGGTACATACAAGGTTGCAAGACCTTTTAATATAGCAACAAAATCTGATATTTCAGATGTTGCACAAGACTTTATCGACTATATCCTATCAAGTGAGGGACAGGAAATAGTTTCAGACGGATATATTAAAATCAATGATGATGCTCAACCGTATGCAGGTTCAAAGCCGGCAGGCAAAATCGTTGTAGCAGGTTCATCTTCGGTATCACCTGTAATGGAAAAGCTTAAAGAGTCTTATCTAAAAGTCAATACAAATGCAGAAATAGAACTTCAAACAAGTGACTCAACTGCCGGTATGACAGGTGCAATGGAAGGAACTTGTGACATCGGTATGGCTTCAAGAGAATTAAAAGACAGTGAAAGCGCTGCATTGACAGCAACACCGATTGCACTTGACGGTATTGCGGTAATCGTAAACCCTCAAAATCCGACAGACGATATGTCAACAGAGGATATAAAGGACATCTTTACAGGTACAAAGACAATGTGGAGTGAAATAGCATGAGAAAATACAAAGAGAAGATAATGGGCGGCGTATTTTTCACCGCTGCCCTTACTTCAATACTTGCCGTATTGCTGATATGCGTATTCCTTTTTGCAAACGGAATACCTGCAATGGGTAAGGTAGGACTTTTCAAATTCCTTGCGGGTACTAACTGGGCTCCGACAGATAGTCCTGCGTCATTCGGAATCTTCCCGATGATTTTGGGAAGTATATATGTGACCGCCGGTGCAATCGTCATTGGTGTACCGGTAGGTATCCTGACATCAATATTTATGTCGAGATATTGTCCAAAACCCTTATATAAAATCCTCAAACCTGCTACGGAGCTTTTAGCAGGTATTCCTTCGATAGTTTACGGCTTTTTCGGACTTGTGGTACTTGTTCCGTTCGTAAAAACGGTTTTCGGCGGAAACGGAAACAGTATGCTTACAGCCTCGATTTTGCTTGGAATAATGATTTTGCCGACAATTATCGGTGTATCGGAAAGTGCGATAAGAAGTGTACCCGAAAGCTATTATGAGGGTGCGTTGGCACTCGGTGCAACAAAGGAAAGAAGTATATTTACAGTTATATTACCTGCGGCAAAATCGGGAATACTTGCAGGAGTTATTCTTGGTATAGGCCGTGCGATTGGTGAAACAATGGCGGTAATTATGGTTGCCGGTAATCAGGCGAGAATTCCGTCAAGCATTTTAAAAGGTGTCAGAACTTTGACTTCAAATATCGTAATCGAAATGGGTTATGCGGCAGATTTACACCGTGAAGTGCTTATTGCAACGGGTGTTGTATTGTTTGTGTTTATACTTCTTATCAAAATATCATTTAGTATCGTAAAGGGAAGGAACAAGCAATGAAACATTTAGGCTCAAAAATATTAAAGGGAACAGTAATCCTTGCAAGCTGTTTGACATTTGGTGTATTACTGTTTTTGATTGCGTACATATTGATAAAGGGTTTGCCTAATTTAAGCCCTAAATTGTTCAGCTTACATTACACAACCGAAAACGTATCAATGTTACCGGCAATAGTAAACACGATTGAAATGACGCTCTGTTCGCTTATAGTTGCAGTACCGCTCGGAATATGTACTGCTATATACCTTGTCGAATATGCGAAAAAGGGCAACAAGGTTGTAGGTATTATAAGGCTTACAGCCGAAACGCTTTCGGGAATACCGTCGATCGTATATGGTTTGTTCGGAATGTTGTTCTTTGTAACGTATTTAAAGTGGGGATATTCAATACTTGCCGGTGCGGCAACGTTGGCAATAATGGTACTTCCGCTTATTATGAGAACAACAGAAGAGGCACTTCTTGCAGTATCCGATTCATATCGTGAGGCAAGCTTCGGAGTCGGTGCAGGCAAGCTTAGAACTGTGTTTAAAATTGTTCTTCCGGCGGCAATGCCGGGTATATTGTCAGGAGTTATCCTTGCAATAGGAAGAATTGTCGGTGAAACGGCGGCACTTATTTATACGGCAGGTACTGTTGCGGAGGTTTCAAAAGGACTTCTGTCATCGGGACGTACACTTGCAATACATATGTATGTACTGTCAAGCGAGGGCTTGTACACAAATCAAGCATATGCAACGGCGGTTGTGCTGTTGATATTTGTGTTGATAATTAACTTTATGTCATCACTTGTTGCAAAGAAGTTTGCGGCAAAGGATTGATGATATAGAAAGGAATGGAATTTTAAAGTGAAATTTGATATAAAGAATTTACATCTGCATTACGGTGATTTCCACGCTTTAAAAGGGATTGATATGCAGATTCCCGAAAATAAAGTTACGGCATTTATAGGCCCGTCGGGTTGTGGTAAGTCTACGTTTTTAAAAACGCTAAACAGAATGAATGACCTTGTAGAGGGTTGTAAGATTGACGGAACGGTTTTGCTTGACGGTAAAAATGTTTACGGAGATATTGAAGTGAATGAACTTCGCAGACGTGTAGGTATGGTGTTTCAAAAGCCTAATCCGTTTCCTATGAGTATATATGATAATATCGCATACGGTCCGAGAACGCACGGAATTAAGGCGAAAAGCAAGCTTGATGAAATAGTTGAGCGTTCGTTAAAACAGGCGGCTATATGGGACGAAACAAAGGATAGATTAAAGAAAAGTGCGCTTGGTATGTCGGGCGGTCAGCAACAAAGACTTTGTATTGCAAGAGCGCTTGCGGTAGAGCCGGAAGTATTGCTTATGGATGAACCGACTTCGGCACTTGACCCTATATCCACATCTAAAATTGAGGACTTGGTGTGGGAACTTAAGGATAAGTACACTATAATTATGGTTACGCACAATATGCAGCAAGCCGCAAGAGTTTCGGATAAAACAGCATTTTTCTTGCTTGGTGAGGCAGTGGAATTTGACGATACACAAAAGATTTTCTCAAAACCAAAAGATAAAAGAACCGAAGATTACATAACAGGGAGGTTTGGATAATGAGAGATGAATTTGAAAGACAGTTGGCGCTTCTCAATGAAGAACTTACTACAATGGGCGGACTTATTGAAAGTGCAATCGCAAATGCGGTAAAGGCACTTGACGGTGACGAACATTCGATAAATAAAGCGTATGACTATGAAAAGTCGATAGATAATAAAGAACGTGAGATTGAAAGTCTTTCTTTGAAATTGCTTTTGACTCAACAGCCTGTTGCAAGTGATTTAAGACTTATTTCAGCCGCACTTAAAATGATAACAGATATGGAACGTATCGGCGATCAGGCGGAGGATATAGCCGAAATCGCGGCAACCGCGAAAAAGAAGATGTTGAAAAAATCAAAGCATATTCAACGTATGGCGGCGGCAACTATTGATATGGTCAATAAGAGCGTTGAGGCGTTTATTAAAAAGGATTTGCTTGTCACAGAAGAAGTTTCTCATAATGACGATGTTGTTGACGCATTGTTTGAAGAAATCGTCAACGACCTTGTGGATATTATTAAAAAAGATGAGGGAACTTCCGAAGTGCTTGATATGCTTATGGTTGCAAAGTATTTTGAAAGAATCGGCGACCATGCGGTTAATATCGCCGAATGGGTGCAGTTCTCTATTACAGGCGAACATAAAAGACTATAATCTGTTTTCGGTTTTCCCATTCTCGCCGATTACAGTTTATATATAAAGTCGGGTAACCGACTTTTTTTCTTGTGCGGAATAAATAAAGTTGTTTGCAGTGTTGACAAAATGAATGAATAGATATATAATAAATATAGAAAAAAGGTAAGGCCTCAAACGGTTATACCCTGAAATTAGTTATTACAATAACCGCAATCTTGGTAGGAGGGCGGTTATTGTGCTTTTATAGAGAAAATTATCAAAAATATGATAATTTCTAAAATTGCTGTGAGCAATTTCTTCGCCATATGTAGCAATATGCTTACTTTTCATAAGCATTCCCCCTTTCATAAACTCAGCATAACAGCCTGTGAATATAAAAGAGAGTATAACCGCCGGTGAAAACACCGTTAAGAGGTCTTACCTATATCGGAATAATCCGACAGTGATATTATATAACAAAGAAATACAAAATTCAACAAAGTATACAAAACGAAATACAAATATAAATGAGCGCACAAAAAAACGGCATTATCGAATGCCGTTTTTTGTATACTTAAAAACTTATCTTTGTACACGACCTGAGCCGTCGCCGCCTGCAAGAGTTTCAACTTCTTCTCTTGTAACAAGGTTAAAGTCACCAGGGATTGTGTGCTTAAGAGCTGATGCCGCAACACCGAATTCAAGAGCGTCCTTGAAGTTCTTACCGTCAACAAAACCGCAGATTGTACCGCCGGCAAAGCTATCGCCGCCGCCTACACGGTCAACGATTGGACGAATTCTGTATTCTCTTGAATGATAGAATTCATCATCTTCGCTTGAGTAAATGCAAGCTGACCAACCGTTATCAGAAGCTGACTTAGAAACTCTAAGTGATGAAATAACATACTTAAATCCGAACTTAGCAACCATCTGCTTGAAAATGCTTTCGTAACCTGCAAGGTTAAGTTCACCGCTTGTTACGTCTGTGTTTTCAGGCTTGAAACCAAGAACTTTATCTGCATCTTCTTCGTTACCGATACAAACATCAACATATTGCATAAGGTTTGACATAACCTTTTGAGCTTTTTCGCTTGTCCAAAGTTTCTTTCTGAAGTTAAGGTCACAAGAAACTGTTACGCCGTGAGCCTTGGCAGCTTTACAAGCAGCCTCTGTAAGTTCAGCGGCAGCGTCTGAAACAGCAGGAGTAATACCTGTGAAGTGGAACCAGTCAGCACCTTCAAAGATTTCGTCAAAATCGAAATCAGAAATGCTTGCTGTTGCGATTGATGAGTTAGCTCTGTCATATGTAACGTTTGAAGGTCTCATTGACGCACCTGTTTCAAGGAAGTAGATACCAAGTCTGTCGCCGCCCTTAGCGATGTGCTTTGTTTCAACACCGTATTTTCTTAGTGCCGCAACTGCGCAAGCGCCGATTGGGTTTTCAGGAACTTTTGTAACAAATTCAGCGTCGTGACCGTAGTTTGCAAGTGAAACTGCAACATTTGCCTCACCGCCGCCGTAGTTTATGTCAAACTGTGTAGCTTGAATATATTTTTGATTTCCAGGGGTTGAAAGTCTAAGCATGATTTCACCCATTGTAACAACTTTTGCCATTATATAAATCTCCTTTAATTATAAATTACTTGTTAAGTTCTGCTCTTGCAGCCTTGATATTTGCAATAAATTCTTTAGCTGTTTCGGTAATTGCGTTGTAGTCGCCTGTCTTAGCACCCTTTGTAAGTGATGAACCTGCACCTACTGCAACAACGCCTGCCTTAATCCAATCAGCAACGTTATCCTTGTCAACGCCGCCTGTAGGCATCATTTGAGCCTGAGGAAGAGGACCCTTAATATCCTTTATAATCTTAGGACCGTATAGATCTGCAGGGAATATCTTAACGATGTCAGCACCTGCCTCCATAGCTGTGATAACTTCTGTAATTGTAGCACAACCAGGCATATAAGGTACTCTGTAACGGTTACAAAGCTTAGCTGTCTCTGCATTGAAAGCAGGACTTACGATAAAGTTTGCACCTGCCAAGATAGCCATTCTTGCTGTTTCAGGATCAAGAACAGTACCTGCACCAAGCATCATTTCGCCGTTTGAATATTTTTCAGCCAAAGCAGCAATAACCTTGTCGGCACCCGGAACTGTAAATGTAAGTTCGATACCTGTACAACCGCCTGCAAGGCAAGCGTCTGAAATTTTAATTGCTTCTTCAGCATTGTTAGCTCTTACAACTGCAACAAGACCGCAGTCAGTTAGCTTTTTAAGCACATCTTCTTTTAACATTGGAAAAAAAACCTCCTAAAATATTTTACTGTATATAATTTTATCACAAACCTTTACGATTTGCAATATCTCAACATAAAAAAATACACTGTAACGGATAATTTTGCCGATACAGTGCAAATTGATTTAGACTTTTTGACTTTGAGTTGATTTTTCTTACATATTCCACAGCATAGTGTACATCACTTCTCCGTTATGTTCGTGGCGAAGTGCACCGTCAATGATAAAGCCGGTACGGGTTGCGAATGCAAGAGCCTTTCTGTTTCTTGCGTAAATAGGTATGTGGAGCATATTGTACTCCGATTTCAGAAAATTTATAAGTGCCGTTCCGATACCTTTGTTTTGATATTCGGGATCGACGAAAAGCCCCGTTATTCTGTTATCCTCTGTCACACCGGTAAAAGCGACAATCTTGCCGTCAATGATGTAAACAAAATTTTCTTTGCCGTTTATGTATTTTTCTTTTACAAAATCGTAATGTGTTTCCCAAAAGTTTTCTTCAACAAATGAATTTGAATGAATTGTTGTTCGCAGCCATAAATCCATTACTTCATACGTTTGAGAAGGTTTCATTCGTTCTATATTTTCCATATTATCAAGTCCTAAATATTATAAGTAAATTCTTCAGGCGTTACAGTGCCTTTTGCGATTGCCTCAGCTTTTAAATCAAAGTAAAGCTGAGTAAATGATGCCGATATATACGGCTCAAGGAACAAAAATCCTATACCGAATGTAATACAGCTTAGAATTATCCAACCGAAAAACGAAAGTGAGAATAAAAATATTCTGCCTTTGTTTCCGTCGGTAAGCGATTTTGTAACTTCAAATGCTCTGCGTCTGTCCATAGCCGGATTTTCGGCAAGAATATAAGGAATCATTGAGTATTGGAATGATTTGATAATTCCCGGTATGATGAACAACAGCGACCACAAAAATGTATAAATCGCAACAAACACATTAATACCGATTACGTTGCCGAGATTGTTTTTATAAGGGAAAAACAAATCGTATACATTAGGTGCGTTGACAGTTGCCTTTATGAAAAATCTGCACGATCCCACGCTTAGAGGGAATGTGACAAAAAGAGTGATTAATATTTGAAGTACGGCTGATATTGATGTACCTGCCGAACCGGCGTCCGAATTAACCATATTAGTCACTGTAGCAACCGAAGTTCCGAGTGATGTGATAAGTAAAACCAATATACATACTCCGAATGAATACCAGTAGTTTGACTTTAAAACGTCTTTAGCTCTTGTTTTTAGTTCTGCAAAAGTAGTTTTATACATATTGCCAAGACCTCCTTTATATTTAAGATATATCACATAAAGTATATCATATGCAAAATATTTTTTGTAGTAGGAAATTCATAATGTAAAGTAAACTTAATAAAATATACTTGTTTATACAAAGAAAATGTTATATAATAAAGGCGTATATATATTATTGTAATTTACAAAGGAGATATAACGATGAGTAAGAGTGTCAATTTGTATGTAGTGGTACCGTGCTATAATGAAGAAGCTGTTTTGCACGAAACATCAAAGCAAATGCTTGAATTATTCGGTAAAATGAAAAATGACGGACTTATAAATGACAACAGCAGAATCGTTTTTGTAGATGACGGTTCTAAAGATAAAACATGGAGCATAATAGATGAACTGACTAAGGCTCATACAGAAATATCGGGAATAAAGCTTGCCAAGAATGCGGGACATCAAAACGCGCTTTTCGGCGGTCTTATGACAGTTAAAGACGACTGCGACTGTGCAATATCCATTGATGCGGACTTGCAGGACGATATACACGTAATACCTGATATGGTGAGAAACTTCATTGACGGATATGACGTTGTTTACGGTGTAAGAAACAAACGTGATACCGATACATTCTTTAAACGCACAACGGCGGTAGGATTTTATAAATTAATGCAGTTTATGGGCGTTAATATTGTATTCAATCACGCGGATTACAGATTGATGAGCAAACGTGCGCTTGACGGATTGGCACAATTCCCTGAGAGAAATCTGTTCCTAAGAGGAATGGTTCCGCTTGTCGGCTATCGCTCAACGAATGTGTATTACGACAGAAACGAACGCTTTGCGGGCGAGTCAAAATATCCGTTAAAGAAAATGCTTTCATTTGCGTTTGACGGTATAACTTCATTCAGCATAAGCCCAATCAGAATGATTTCGGCATTCGGTGCGATTGTGTGCGTGTTTGCGTTCGTTATGGCGATATACGCACTTGTGCAGAAAATTATAGGTCACACGGGTGCAGGTTGGGCGTCACTTATGGTTTCGATATGGTTTATAGGCGGTGTACAGCTTTTGTCTGTCGGACTTATAGGCGAGTATATCGGTAAATTGTATAAAGAAGTTAAACGCCGTCCAAGATATATTATTGAAGCATATGTAAATGAAAAAGAGAAAGAGGACGATAAATAATGATATATGATGTTGCAATAATCGGCGGAGGTCCTGCCGGAATGTCAGCTGCCATATATGCCGCAAGAGGCGGTATGAAAACGCTTGTAATCGAAAAAATCGCATACGGCGGTCAAGCAATAAAGACATATGAAATAGACAATTATCCGGGATTTGCAAACAATCCGACAGGTGAAGAACTTTCAAAAGCAATCGAAGAACACGCAAGAAAATTCGGCGCAACATTTGTTTCGGAAAATGTTAAGTCAATCGAAAATGCCGAATACGGCATAAAGGTTATTCACACAAGAAGAAATACTTATATGGTAAAGTCAATAATTTTTGCAACAGGTGCAGTACCAAAAACGCTCGGTGCGGACGGTGAAGAACAGTTTACCGGTGCAGGTGTTTCGTATTGTGCGACTTGTGACGGTGCGTTTTTTAAAGATAAGGACGTGTGCGTTGTGGGCGGCGGAAATACGGCTATGGAGGACGCATTGTATCTTGCGGGATTTTGCCGTAAAGTCTATGTCCTAAACAGAAGCAAGAAGTTCAGAGCGGCGGCTACAATGGTTGAAAACGTAAAAAGAAACGGCAAAATAACCGTGCTTACAGATACCGTGGTTGATAAATTCGTAGGCTCGAATATGCTTGAAGGTGTTGATATTAGAAACACTGTAACAGACGAAAAGAGTATTTTGAACGTATCGGGTGCGATTGTTGCAATAGGCGTAAAGCCGTCATCCGAGCTTGCAAAAGATTGCGGGGTTGAATGTTGTCAGCACGGATTTGTCAAGACGGATATGTACCTTGCGACTAATATAAAAGGTATATTTGCCGCAGGTGACGTAAGAGTATCACCGTTAAGACAGGTTATAACAGCGGCGGCAGACGGTGCAATCGCCGCGACAGGTGCGGTTAATTATGTGAATGAACTCGGAATTAAAAGCATATAAAAGGTAAAAGGATAAAACTATGAAGACACTTATAAAAAATGCCGAAATAGTAACAATGACAGGTGAAAAGTACAAGAACGGCTGTATATTGTTTGATGAAAAGATACAGTATGTAGGTGAAGATAAAGCATTTGAGGCGGATAAGATTATTGACGCAGAGGGTAAAATCGTTATGCCCGGACTGATTGACGCACATTGTCATGTCGGAATGTTTGAAGATTCGCTTGGATTTGAGGGTGATGACGGTAACGAGGACAGCGACCCGATAATGCCGCACCTTCGTGCGATTGACGGAATAAATCCGTTTGACCGTGGGTTTAAAGACGCGTATAACGCAGGCGTCACAACCGTTGTAACAGGACCGGGCAGTGCAAACCCTGTGGGCGGACAGTTTGCGGCGGTTAAGACGTATGGAATATGCGTAGATGATATGATTATTAAAACACCTGTCGCAATGAAGTTTGCACTCGGTGAAAACCCAAAATGCGTGTACAACGAAAAGGATGAGGCACCTGTTACGCGTATGGGAACAATGGCATTGATACGCGAATTGCTTATAAAATCAAGAGATTATATGAATCAGCTTGACGCATATAATGAAAACAGCGAAGAACACGACAAGCCTGAATTCGACATAAAGCTTGACGCAATGATACCTGTACTCAAAAAACAGATACCTGTTAAAATTCACGCACATAGGGCAGACGATATTTGCAGTGCAATCAGATTGGGCAAAGAATTTGATATTTGCGTTACGCTTGAGCATTGCTCGGACGGTGACAGAATAGCACCGATTTTGGAACGTGAAAAATTACCTGTAATGCTTGGTCCGACACTTTCGGACAGAAGTAAACCGGAGCTTAAAAACTTAACCTTTGATACATATAAAAATCTTTCGGACAGAGGTATTGACGTTGCGATAATAACAGACCACCCCGAAATTACGATTGAAAATCTGTCGCTTTGTGCGGTTATGGCGGTTAAGCACGGTATGGACGAAGAAAAAGCACTGAAAGCGATAACCTCCACAGCGGCAAAAAACTGTTGGATTGACGACAGAGTGGGTACGCTTGAAGTCGGTAAAGACGCCGATATTGCAGTGTTTACCGATTTGCCGACAAGATTTGAGTCTGAATGTGTTATGACGTTTATAGACGGAAAATGTGTAACAGACATAAAGTAAGAATGGGACGATAAAACGTCCTTTTTCTTTTATACAAAAACATTGTTTTAAATTAATTTGTTTTGGGCAAAGTGACAAAAATTGTAGAAATAGATACAAAGTTATTTGTAAGTGTCGGAAAATAAACACCGATATGAAAATTGACTGTTGACGTACAAAGTGACGGAATTTATAATATGTATTGATGAGATTAATGTTTTCGGAGATGTAAATATATGAAGAAAAATGATGTGAAAAATGATAGTCGAAAAGACAATAATTTAATGGTAAAAATAGCAACTTTTATTGTTGATAAAAGACGTGCATTCTATTTAATATTTGCACTTGCACTTGTATTGTGCGTAATATCAATACCGAAAGTGCAGGTAAACAACGACATAAGTTCATATCTTCCCGAAGAAACGGAAACAAGACGCGGACTTACTTTAATGGACGATGAGTTTATTACATATGATACGGAAAAAATAATGGTTACGACCATAACGACCGAAACAGCGGAAAAGCTGAAAGATAAACTCGAAAAGGTTGACGGAGTAAAAGAGGTTGAGTTTGAAAATGACGACGACCACTATAAAGATTCTGCGGCATTGTTTACGGTTACGCTTAGCGTGCGTGACGATTTGGACAGAGAACTTGAAATTGTCAATGATTTGAAAGCACAGCTTGACGGATATGACTTCTATGCTTATTCCGACAATATAGACGACAGTTCTAAACAGCTTGAAAAAGAAATGACCGTTATTTTGGGTATAGCGCTTGTGATAATTATAGCGGTTTTGCTGTTCACGTCACAGAGCTTTATGGAAGTGCCGATATTCCTTATAGTATTCGGCGTGGCGGCACTTTTGAATATGGGTACGAACTATCTGCTCGGTGAAATTTCGTTTATTACAAAGTCGGTTGCGGTGGTGTTGCAGTTGGCACTGGCGATTGACTATGCGATTATCCTTTCGCACAGATTTGCGGAGGAAAAGCAGACAAAGAATGCGTATGACGCGATAGTAACCGCACTTTCAAAGGCTATCATTGAAATCAGCTCATCAAGTCTTACAACACTTGCAGGTCTTGCCGCACTTATGGTAATGCAGCTTAGAATCGGTATGGATATGGGTTTGGTACTTTGTAAAGGTATCATATGCAGTCTTGTTACGGTGTTCTTTATTATGCCCGGCTTGCTTTTGGCATTTTCGGATAAGATTGATAAAACAACTCACCGTTCTTTTGTGCCGAGTATCGAGAAATGGTGTAAGGTTGTTATTAAATTAAAGAACATTGTACCTTACATATTTATTGCGATTATAGCAGTCGGTGCGGTGCTTTCGTCAATGAGTAACTATGCTTTTGACGCCACAGCCGAACAGCTTAAAAAGCCGACCGAAAACTCAATCGCAAAACGAAAGGTTGACGAAATTTTCGGTACGGACCATCAGCTTGCTGTAATTGTTCCGTCCGGTGACTATGACAGAGAGGCAAAAGTTATATCGCTTGTCGAGGAAAATCCGAGCATAAATTCGGCTTTGGGTCTTGCAAATACGGAGCTTGATGACGACCACATACTTACCGAAAAAATCAACGCAAGAGAAACTTCAAAGCTTATGAATATCGATTATGATTTGTGTTGTCTTCTGTTCCAGGCATACGGCGCGGAACACGATGAATACAATGCAATATTCGGTGATGTAAATGATTACGAAGTGCCTATAATCGACTTGTTTATGTATGTACACGAGAAGATGGATTTGGGCGTAATCAATCTTGACGAAGATCAAACGAATGATATTAACGACCTTTACGACAAGCTGACAGACGCGAAAGACCAGCTTGAAAGCGATAATTATTCAAGAATAATCTTTACATATAAATGTGACATTGAAAGTGACGAAGCATATCAAATGCTTAAAGACGTCAGAAGCGACGTTGAAAAGTATTATGACGAATGTTTGCTTGTCAGCGACAGCGTAAACAGCCGTGACTTGGGTGATTCGTTCGGCGGAGACAATAATAAGATTAATCTTATCACAATCTTGGCATTGCTTTTGATACTGATGTTCACATTCCGTTCGGCAGGTGTTCCTGTGCTTTTGGTACTTGCGATACAGGGAAGTGTGTGGATTAACTTCTCAATTCCGTTCCTTACAGGGCAGAGATTGTACTTCCTTGCATACTTGGTTGTAAGTTCAATTCAGATGGGTGCTACGATTGACTATGCTATCGTATTTACGAACAGATACCTTGAATTAAAGGAAACAATGGATAATAAACAGGCGGCGGCAACCGCGCTTAACCAATCGTTCCCGACAATTCTTACATCAGGTTCAATCCTTACACTTGCGGGATTTCTAATAGGTATGATTTCGACAAATGCTATTATATCGGCACTCGGTACGGCACTTGGACGCGGAACGTTAATATCAATAGTTATAGTAATGATGGTACTTCCGCAAATTGTACTGCTGTGCGATAAGTTTATTGAAAAGACCGCATTCGGTAAAAAGGCAACAGATGGCGACAAAGCGGCGAAGAGAGAAATGTCCGGAATTATGTTCGTCAACGGTCGTGTCAGAGGTCACGTTTCAGGCTTTATGGACGGTGTATTCTACGGCTTGGTAAAGGGTGATATAGACGCGAAAGTCGAACTTGGAAATCAACAGGATTTGTTGCTTACAGAGAGTAATGAAGATAATATAAAAATAGATGAAAAGCAGGAGGATGAGGATAATGAGAACAACGAAGAAGAACAATAAAATCATATCTTTTCTGACTGCACTTGTTATAATGCTAAACATATTACCTATGTGCATTGTACAGGCAGACGACACTGTTGCAATATCGACAGTGAACGACCTTAAAGATTTTTTTGAAAAGTGCGTATATGACGAGTATTCAAAAAATAAGAAGTTCGTATTACAAAATGATATTGATTTAAACGGCGTGGAAATAAAAAGTGCGGAGGTATTCTGCGGAACTTTCGAGGGAGGCGGTCACAGTATAAAGAATGTCAAGCTTTCATTTGAGGGTTCAAATAAAGGACTTTTCTGTTCAGTGACAAAAGAAGGTCAGATCAGAGATTTGAACGTAACAGGAGATATAAAGGTTACAGTCGGAACCGATACGGAATCGGTTTTTAGACAAAAAGCCACCTCGATTTTGAGTAAGACTGATATAAATACTCAAAATTTTGATAAAGGCTCAAAAGGTGCAGGCGGACTTGTCGGCTATAACGAGGGTAAAATCGTAAACTGTTCATACGGCGGAAATATCAAAGGTCAGAAACAGGTCGGAGGACTTGTCGGCTACAATGCAATGACCGGTGTTGTTGATTCTTCCGCAAATTCGGCTACAGTTGTTGGTGACAGTGAAACAGGCGGTATAGTCGGTTACAATGAGGGCAGAATAAAGCTAAGTCGAAATGACGGAAAGGTATGCCCGGATGCAAACGAAAATACGGTAAACGCCGGCGGTATCTGCGGTAATAACGAGGGTGCGGTTGTTATTTGTACAAATAACGGTGCTGTCGGCGGCGAAAGCTTCGGCGACAATATCGGCGGTATAGTCGGTACACAAAGCGGTGAAGTAAGAGAATGTATCAATAATGCAGCTGTTCAGGGAAGAAGAAGTGTCGGCGGTGTAGTCGGTCGATTTGAACCGTATACCGATATTGACTTGTCTTATCAGAGTGCAAAAGCTGCGATAGAAAAAGATATAGATACATTTCAAAATGATATTTCAAGTGCAAGAACAAAGTTGATTGAATACGGTTTGAAGCTGTTGACAGGTTCAAATGATGTGTCGGGCCTTATGTCGCTTTTAGGCTTGGGCGACGCAAAAAATAATACACGTTCAAGGCTTGACGTTCTTACGGATTCAGCCGTCAATATGATGGACAGTATAACAAATGCGGTAAATTCGGCGTCTGACAGTAATGTGACAGGTTCGCTGAAAGATACGCTTGACCAAGCAAGAGGAGATATATCTTCGTTTACAGACGAATCAAAGCAGTCAATCAGAGATGTAAGTAATTCGCTTAATACTTCTCTTGAATCGCTTGATGATTTCCTTGACGAATTTGACGGCAAGGGTGATGAATTGTCAGACCTTATCGACAATTTGAACGATTCGCTTGATAAGGGCAAAGATGATGTTGATGATTCAAAAGACAAACTTTCAAATCGTCTTGACAAGATGGAAAAAGATATTGATGATGTAATTGATAATCTTGACGATACAAATGAAGAATTGAAGAAACTTTTAAGACAGCTTAAATATGTATCGGGTGATGTCGGTGATTCGGTCAGTGATACAATGGAGAATCTTGACAACCTTGTTTTGAATATGAGCAAGGAATTGAAAGGCTTAAAAGATACAATTAAATCATTTAAAGACGTACTTGATAAGTTGGGTTCAACACTTCCTACATTAAAGCCGTTGCCTACATTGGGTCCTATGACAAGACCTACGGCAACACCAAGCAATGGCGGTAGTGACAGTAGCGGCGGTAACAGCGGTGGAAGCGACAGCAATAATGATACTTCTTCAGAAAGTGTAAAATCTGAGGACGATATTGATCCGGGCTACAACGTAACACCTGACGGTGAGCTTGACAGCAGTTATGACGTTGAACCGTCTGTTGTCGGTATGCTAAAGGATATGTTGTTCACAACGGCTAAAGCGGCGGAAACAGATGATGAAAAAACTGCAATAAGTGATTTGAAGAGTACGGATATTTCATTACCAAGACTTATCGGTGATGAAAATGCCGATACGGCACTTGTGAAATATTGTATAAATAACGGTACCGTAGACGGAACCGAATCGACAGGCGGTGTAGTCGGATGTGTCGGCTTTGAGTCGATAGTTCGTTCCGGCGAAAACTTTACTTTGCCTGACGGCACTAAAGTAAATTCCGATTCTGTTTTGAAAGCTGTAATTGATTCTTGTATAAGTTTCGGTAATGTAACCGCAGAATCGAAATATGCGGGCGGTATTTGCGGTAAGAGTGATATAGGCGATATAAAAAATTCACTTACAACAGGTGAAATTACTGTAAATGACGGCAGTTACAGCGGTGGTACGGCAGGATATACAAGCGGAAATATAGATAATTGTATTGCGATAAATGATGTTGACGGTAACGACCATATCGGCGGTATTGCCGGCTCGGCTAAAAATATCAATACGTCATATTCGCTTCCGAGATTGGACGGTAAAAAAGATGATGCCGGTGCAATAGTGGGATTTGTTGACGGTGACGTTACGGGCTGTTACTTTATTGATGAGGGACTTTCAGGTATAAGCGGAATGAACCTTGAGGGCAGAGCAGAGGCTGTCAAGCCTGACGATATGACAACGTCTGACGGCAGTTTTCCGAGCCGTATGCCACTTTTGGATAACGGTAATTTTTATATGGCGGACGGAGATAAATTCCTTCCGCAAATAAAGAGTTTGGCTCAAAATGACGCTGAAAGTATAGGTGCGATTTTGCAGTCAAAGTCAACAGAACTTTCAAGATTTCATTTCAATGTTATATTCAAGGATAAAGATAAAGAATTGAAGTCAATGACCGTTGATTACGGTACTGTATTAAATGACAGCGATATACCGAAGCTTACCGCTGACGGCAGTGAAGTTCCGATGTGGGATAAGGACGTGAAAAGTCCTATCATACGTCACACTACATTTTCGGCGGAATACAACAAGGCAACAACGACTATTTCATCAGGCGAAGAACCGCCGTTGATGCTTGCTGAAAGCGTATTTGCGGATAACACAACATTGTCGCTCAAAGAAGAAGATGTTGACCACATTTTTGACGGCTACAAAAACGGTAAGGCATACTCATTTACGTTAAGCAAAGATGCTTATGATGTTATAAAAGTACATATTCGTGATGATAAGAAAAAGGCGGCAAAGATTGCAGTACAGATTGACGGTAAATGGAGTATGGTTGATTGTACGATTGACGGCAGTTATGCGGTTTTTGAAACGGCAAAACCTTGTAAATATGTATTGCTTTATAAGAAAATATCGCCGATTGTACCGATTGTGATTTGTGGGGGAACGGCTGTTTTGCTGATGGCTGTGTTCATTGTACTTAGGAGGATAAAAAAACATGGAAGAAGTAAAGAAAAAGAAAACGTATAGGAATTTTACACGTTCTGAAAAAGCGATTGTCCATGCGTATGTCGAACTTATGCAAAAGAATAAGAAGATAACCGTTACCGATATTGTCAATACGGCTGATCTTAACAGAAGTACATTTTACGCACATTTCAAAACGGCTGACGATGTTCGCGAAAAAATTCAGACGGACGTTATAAATGAACTGTTCGGTTCGATAAATAAAAACGCAATTAAGAGTGTTCTTGAAGATCCGTATGATATTATGAATCACGTTCGTGAATTTATTGAGGACGACGAGGAAATGTATAAAATGCTCTTGAATACAGACGGTGCGGATAAGTTCCTTAAAAGACTTCGCGATATAGTCATTGAAAAGTGTATGCGTGATGCGTCCGAAGCTTCGTATATCAGCGATAAAGAATCGTTTGAAATGAATTTGAGATTGTTTATCGGCGGTTATGTTTCGGTTATTGAGGATTGGGCAGCAGGCAGTATTGGTATGTCACTTAAAAAGTGTACCGAAATTATGAGCGAATCAATTAAAATTTGCATTCAAAAATATGTGAAAAGATAGCCACCCCTCCGGCACTATGTGCCACCTCTCCTCAAGGAGAGACTTTCGGCTCCTATAGAGGGGAGCTGTCGGCGTAGCCGACTGAGGGGTGGCAAATATAAAACACACGATATAACTTAAAATATCGGTATGGAAAAAATCATACCGATATTTTTTATTTATAATATTAAAATTTTTTGAATTTTTCACCAAAAGGGTATACTAAAAACGATTTTTTTGTTATACTGAATATATAGAAACAAAAAGCGAGGTAAATATGGAGTATAACGAGCAAAAACAGGAACGTGTAATTTTAGCGGGTGTACATCGCGGTATGCGTGACGCACTTTGGGATACAACTGAAGAATCAATACATGAGCTTGGCGAATTGGTGAAAACGGCAGGCGGTATTGTTGTGGGTGAAATGATTCAAAACAAGGCTGATTTGGAAAGTGCAACGTATATGGGCGAGGGAAAACTTGATGAACTCAAAATTGCCATAGAAACGCTTAATGCCGATATGGTTGTGTTTGATGATGAGCTTTCGCCTGTACAAATGAGAAATATAAGTGATTTTCTTGAAATAAAAGTGCTTGACCGTTCTATGCTTATACTTGATATTTTCGCAATGCGTGCAAAAAGCGGCGAGGGTAAACTTCAAGTTGAACTTGCACAGCTTAAATACCGCTTGCCGCGACTTCGTGGTTTCGGTGTGGAAATGAGCCGTACAGGTGCGGGAATAGGCACAAGAGGTCCGGGTGAAACACGTCTTGAAAGTGACAGACGTCATATAAGACGAAGAATTTCGGCACTTGAAGAAGAAATCAAGGAACTGAAAAAACATCGTGGACTTATTCGGGACAGACGCAAGAAAGACGGTGTTATAACTGCGGCACTTGTGGGTTACACGAATGCAGGCAAATCAACGCTTTTAAACACGCTTACAGACGCACAGGTGTTTGCGGAAGATAAACTTTTCGCAACGCTTGACCCTACATCAAGAGCGATAACACTTGACGATAACAGAAAAATATTACTTGTCGATACTGTTGGTTTTATAAGAAAACTTCCGCACCATCTTATTGAGGCTTTTAAATCAACACTTGAAGAAGCGGTTGTAGCAGATGTGCTTTTACACGTCATTGATGCGTCGGGGGAAGAAATGGACAATCAAATCACAGTCGTGGAACAAGTTTTGTCTGACATCGGTGCAGTCGGTAAGCCGGTTGTGGCGGTGTTTAATAAGTGTGACAGACTTGAAGATTATCCGATAACTAATTTAAAGAGTGACAAGTGCGTATATATAAGTGCCAAGCACAGAACCAATATTGATAAATTGATTGAAGCGATAGCCGACACCGCACCGGGTAAAAAGCAGAAAGTTAAGGCTTGCATACCGTACAGTGCAGGCTCGCTTGTGAATGAACTTCATGAAAATCAAAAAGTAATATCAGAAGAATACGGCGAAAACGGCACTGTAATGGAACTTATGGTAGATGCTAAAATGTATGATAAAATAAGGGAGTATATTTTATAAAATGTCAAAAAAAGACGTATACAAAACGGTAAAAAAGCAGTCGCAGTCACTGCTTATAGAGAAAAAATCAAAATTTATTGCAAATGTAAAACCTGTTGACAATGAAGATGACGCACTTGCGTTTTTGAATGAAATGCGTTCAAAGTATTCGGATGCAACGCATAATGTTTACGCATATGTGATTGACGAAAATAATATTTTTCGTTACAGTGATGACGGCGAACCGTCGGGGACGGCAGGAATGCCCGTTCTTGACGCAATCCGTAAATCCGGGATAGTTGATGTGGTTGTGGTGGTTACGCGTTATTTCGGCGGTACACTTCTCGGAACGGGCGGACTTGTACATACTTACGGAGCATCGGCAAAACAGGGACTGATTGAGTCGGAAATAGTTATAAGAAAGCTTTGCGATATAGTTTCTGTAAAAGTTGATTATTCTCTGCTCGGAAAAATGCAACATGAGATTATGACTAAAGGATATTTGCTTGAGGACACTATTTACGAAGATGAGGTTACTTTTATCATATCGTGTCCGATTGATACGACCGATAAAGTTATTGCGGAAATAATCAATATGACGAATGCAGGAGCGGTTTGTGGAAAGATTGATAAAAAATATGTTGATGTTAAGGAGGAAGAGGGATGAAGAAAGTAATTAAAGCGATATGCTGTATATTGGCTGCCGTTATACTTGTCGGCGGCGGATATGTGGCAGGTCAGAGAGCAAAACAAAGCAGTATCGTATCGGCACTGCCCAAAAATATTCTCGATATGCCGAACGAGAGCAATGAGCCTTCGGAAAGTGCTGAACCTGAGAGTAAGCCGTCGGAAGATGTGCCTGAACCGAAAGAGGATGTAAGAATAATAAATAAATCGAATGAGTCAGCAGTTGATTCAACGTGGAGTACAGTTAAATCATCGAGCAACACAACCGATAACGGTGCACTTACATTATACACTTCCGCACAAAAAGACGGTGATGAATTTATTTGGGACGACAGTCAAAAGTGGGTGCTTGAAGTATCGGACGGCAACGGCGGATATTATACATTGTTTGACCAAAATGTAAGTAACGGAAGTGTTTATTACGATGTTGCCGAAACCGACAACGGTACGAAAAATATAAATGTATATGTTTTCACCGGTGCGGGAACAACAATAAAGCAATATACACACACCGAAACGGGATTTTCCGAAAAGAGCGTGTATGAATCCGGTGCTGTAAACAGAGTGTTTACAACAATCCCGTCATATAAATAACACAGTTCATAGAGGAGGAAATACAAATGGAAATCGAATTGACAAAGGAAAACTATGATGGTGAAGTTATAAAGTCAAATATGCCTGTGCTTGTTGACTTTTGGGCTTCTTGGTGCGGACCTTGCAAAATGGTTGCACCTATAATCTCTCAAATTGCAGAGGAATACAACGGTAAAGTTAAGGTGTGCAAGGTTAATGTTGACGATCAAGGCGAGCTTGCCGCTCAAAATGCTATTGTTTCAATACCGACTGTAATTTTATTTATAGACGGCAAACCTGTTAAGAAGATTATCGGTGCACATTCTCTTGACGATTACGAGGACGCAATAGATGAATTTATATGATTAAAACTGATTAATTATTCAGTACAGTGCATAAATATTCATACACAATGAATATTTATGCACTGTTTTTATATGATTTAAACTTTTTTGTCAAAAAGACTTGCATTTTTATTCAAAAAGGAGTATAATCATAAACGTATTTGAAATTTTGGAGGGTTAGTAATGCTTGATGAAGTTATACAATTAGATAAAAAATATTATTTGAATACTTTCGGCGACAGACTTCCTGTATGCTTTGAAAAGGGCGAGGGAATGAAACTGTTTGACGACAAGGGTAATACATATTACGATTTTCTCGGCGGAATTGCCGTAAATGCGTTGGGTCACGGACACAAAGATTTTATAAACGCACTTAAAAATCAACTTGATAAAGTAGTGCATACATCAAGTCTTTATTATATAGAAAATCAAGCAAAGCTTGCACAAAAGCTTGTTGAAAATACTTGTGCGGAAAAAGCGTTTTTCGCAAACAGCGGTGCAGAGGCCAATGAGGGTGCATTCAAACTTGCAAAGATTTATTATTATAAAAAAGGTTTGGATAAGTATGAGATAATCACGCTTGATAAGTCATTCCACGGCAGAACTCTTGCAACCGTTGCGGCTACAGGCCAGGAAAAATATCAAAAGCCGTACAGACCGTTGACACCGGGTTTCAAGCAGGTTGAGCCTAATAATTTTAAAGCGATTGAGGACGCGGTTACTGATAAAACTGCGGCAATTATGATTGAACTTATTCAAGGTGAAAGCGGAGTTCATCCGATGGATAAGGAATACGTTGAAAAGCTTAGAAAGCTATGCGACGAGAAAGATATTATTCTTATTTTTGACGAAGTACAGACCGGTATGGGCAGAACAGGTTATCTTTTTGCACATCAAATGTACGGCGTTGAACCGGATATTTTCACTTCGGCAAAGGCACTTGGCGGCGGTATTCCGATTGGCGCGGTATGTGCGGGCAAAAAGGTTGCGTCTGCATTTGAACCGGGTGACCACGGAACAACATTCGGCGGTAATCCGTTCGCAACGGCAGCAGGATTGGCTGTGTTTGATATTTTTGAAAAGGAACATCTTGTTGAAAATGCAGGTAAGATGGGTAAGTATTTTAAAGAAAAACTTACAGAACTTCAAAATAAATATTCGGATAAAATTACAGATGTCAGAAATGCAGGTCTTTTGATTGGTATTCAGTTGGAGGACAGCATAGCTAAGACTGTATTTAATAAGTTGTTTGAAAATAAAATGCTTACAAGCCTTTGCGGCGGCAACACAATCAGAATTGCACCGCCGTTAATTATAGAAGAAACAGACATCGACTTGTTTATTAATACATTAAGCAGTATATTGGAGGAAATATAAAAAAATCGCCCACAGCACTATTTTTTGCTCGGGGCGGTACATTTGTACAGCACCGCTCACTGCAAAACAGCACTGTGAACAATTTTTACAGAGTGTGCCTTTGGCACAGAAAGGATAAGGAAATGAAAGATTTAATCAGTTTACACGATTTAACTTCAGAAGAAGTAAAAGGACTTTTGGAGCTTGGTTTAAAATTAAAAAAGGAACAGAAAAGCGGAATTGAACATCATATTTTAAAGGGTAAAACACTTGGTATGATATTCACAAAATCATCAACAAGAACAAGAGTATCATTTGAAGTGGGTATGACTCAACTTGGCGGTTATCCGTTGTTCTTATCGTCAAACGACATTCAGCTTGGACGCGGCGAATCAATTTACGATACTGCAAAGGTTTTGGAAAGAATGCTTGACGGTATTATGATTCGTACTTACGCACATCAAGATGTTTTGGACCTTGCAGAATATGCAAATATTCCTGTAATCAACGCACTTACAGACTTGCTTCACCCATGTCAAGTGCTTGCAGACCTTATGACAACATATGAGCATAAGGGCAAGCTTGAAGGCTTGAAACTTGCATATATCGGTGACGGTAATAATATGGCTCATTCGCTTATGTACGGCTGTGCAAAGGCAGGTATGGACTGTGCGATTGCAACACCTGAAAATTATCAGTGTGACGAGGAAGTGGTTGCAAACGCAAAGGACGACTTCAAGAAGTCGGGAAAAGAATTGATTTTGACAACAGATCCGGTTGAGGCAATTAAAAATGCAGATGTAGTTTATACAGATACATGGGTATCAATGGGACAAGAGGCTGAAAAGGCAGAAAGACAAAAGATATTTATGCCGTATCAAGTAAACGGTGAATTGTTCAAGAATGCCGCAGATGACGCTGTATTTATGCACTGCTTGCCTGCATATCGCGGTTTTGAAGTTACAGAAGAAGTTATAGACGGACCTCAATCTGTTATTTTTGACGAGGCTGAAAACAGACTTCACGCTCAAAAAGCAGTTATGGCAACATTGATGGGATAATCGGAGGTTATAGTAATGGAAAGTGATTATCAGTCATTATTTCAAGTGCGTTTGGCTAATTATGACGATATACCCGCAATTATGAATATCACGCGTGAGGCATTTGTTAAATATCAGCAGATGTCAGGTGTTGAAAAGCTTGCGGCACTTGAAGAATCGTATAATGATGTGAAAAAAGATATAGATACAAAAGTTGTATTGCTTGCATTGTCTGACGGCGAACCTGTCGGCAGTGTGAGAGTAGAGGTATTTCCCGATAAAACCGCATATTTGTCACGTTTTGCGGTAAAGGTTACAAGTCAAAATAACGGTATCGGTAAATCAATAATGAATCTTGTTGATAAAATTATGGTTAAAAAGGGTGTAACTCAAATTCAGTTGCATACAGGCTCAAAGATTACATCGCTTATTCGTTTTTATTACGGCAGAGGATTTTATATTGATTCGACAGATAAGTCGCGAGGTTATGTTCGTGCATTGTTGATTAAGGAATATCAAAAGAAAGATTGTTAGGTAAAAGGGACACTAAAATTTAGTGTCCCTTTTGATATGCGGTAAATATAAATAAACCTTGTGGGCGGCTGATGACCGCCCTTACAAATAGTTAGTCGATAATTATTGAAATTTGTAGGGGCGACCATTGATCGCCCGAGTAGTATGGGACGGCGCACACGACCTCCGGTAAAAGCCACCCCTCAGTCAACTGCGTTGACAGCTCCCCTCAATGGGAGCCGAAAAGCCTCTACTTGAGGAGAGGCGTCACGAAGTGAC
>ENA-UOOA01002222-UOOA01002222.1-human-gut-metagenome-genome-assembly--contig:-P61old-NODE-2222-length-28258-cov-56.400418_pt1 | contig 28258 bp, 30 predicted proteins | sample MGYA00242467_ERZ724014 | MGnify/ENA metagenome assembly ERZ724014 | reverse complement strand
GCTGGCGAAAGACATTGCCGCTGCTGCCGCCGAGGGTGAAAAACTCGGATTGACCGCGGAAGAGCTTGCCTTCTACGATGCTCTCACAAAACCACAAGCCATCAAAGATTTCTATGAGCATGATGAGCTTATTGCAATCACGAAGGAACTGACGGATTTGCTTCGTAAAAACCGCACAATAGACTGGCAAAAGAAAGAAAGTGCAAGAGCTGGAATGCGGCGCTTGGTCAAGAGGCTGCTGAAAAAGCACAAATATCCGCCAGATGGCATGGATGATGCCGTTCAGACTGTCATGAGCCAGTGTGAAATGTGGGTGGATAACACGTAAATCAACAGCTTGTATTGGGGAGGGAAGAGATGCCTATGGACGCACGAAAGCACTTAATCATCATAAAAGGAAAAGACCAGACGGACTCGGTCGCGGGCTTTCAGTTCCACGACGGGAAGTGCGAGGTCGTCTATACCAGTGCGCCCAATAAGACATACAGCTTCCAGAGCAGTAATGTGGAGATCCTGCCTCTGCAAAAGAAAATCGACCCTGCACGGGTGATTGTCACCGTAAACGGGCAAACCATCAGCGGAATTGATGAGATTCTCGACTTCAGTGGGTATTATCGTATTGTCCGCAACGGAAAGAGAGATTTATCGTTCCACAGGAGCGAAGTGCAGTTCCAGCAAAATTGCCTGGCAGACGGTAAAAATCAAGAAACATTCCAATATTTCAAGGAGACTGCCGCTGCAATCAGTCTGGTGGCGGAAAACGGTATCAACATTCTAAGCATGCAGTATGACAAGATCCAGCAGGTCAGCGAGGATACCGTGTTGGCAAGCTATCTTGCACCGCAGAAAGACGTCAAGATGCCCCAGATGCCGGAGGCAGTGATCTATCCGTTTGGCCTGAACCAGAGTCAAAAGCTGGCGGTAGAACGGGCGCTTTCCTCCAAAATCAGTATCATTCAGGGGCCTCCGGGTACTGGAAAGACACAGACGATCCTGAATATCATCGCCAATGTTGTCCGCAGTGGAAAAACCGTGGCGGTTGTCTCCAACAACAATTCCGCAACGCGTAATGTTGTGGAAAAGCTGGAGAAGAAAAATTCAGCTTTTCTGACTGCGTTTCTCGGCAGTCTTGCCAACAAAGAGAAGTTTCTGGATGCACAGACCGGCGCCTATCCGAATATGAGCGATTGGGAAATGTCCCCGGAGGAACGACAGCAATTAGATCGGGAAACGACTGCACTCTCCAAAGAACTGAACGAAATGCTCAATGCCAAAAACCGCATTGCGGAAATTGAGCAGGAGTTCTTGCAGCTAAACCCGGAGCAGCATTATTTTGAGGAATATTACGCAAGTTACAGTGACGTGCCGACGGAGAGCTTGGACAAGCTGTCCTCACAGAAGCTTCTTGCGCTTTGGATGGAGTTTGAACAGCACGCGGAACACGAAACCCGACTGGGTCTTTTGCAAAAGCTCTCCATCATGTTCCGCTTCAATCGTAATGCACTCAAATTATTCCTTCATTCTCCGGAACTGGTCATTCCCTATTTGCAGAGTCAGTTCTATTCTGTAAAGAGGCGGGAACTGGAAGTCGAAAAGCAGGAACTGAACCGCAAGCTGGAACACTACGCTTTCGACGCGAAGATGGACGAGCTCACACAGAAGTCCCTGCGGCTGTTCCGGGCGGAGCTGGCAACACGGTATCATTGGCGGAATAATAGACGATGCTTTGAAAAGAATGATTTCCGCCGGAATTCTGCGGAGTTTACCCGTGAGTACCCGGTGGTGCTCAGCACGACCTATTCCATTAAGGGGACGCTGAGCATTGAACATATCTATGATTACTTGATCGTGGATGAAGCCTCACAGGTCGATTTAGCCACAGGGGTGCTGGCATTTTCCTGTGCGCGGAATATCGTAATTGTCGGGGACTTGAAGCAGCTCCCCAATGTGCTGACAGAGGATGACATTCGCACCAGCGATGCCATTTGGCAGAAGTATTCCTTGGATGAGCGTTATCGCTTTTCTACCCACAGTTTGCTGTCCTCTGCATTGGAAATATGGCAGGATGCACCTGTTACGCTGCTGCGGGAACACTACCGCTGCCACCCAAAAATCATCAACTTCTGCAACCAGAAGTTCTACCACGGGCAACTGATCGTTATGACGAAGGATCATGATGAGCCGGATGTATTGACCATGTACCGGACAACTGCCGGCAACCACGCCCGTGGACATATCAATCAGCGCCAGATCGACGTCATTCAGCGGGAGGTACTTCCGCGGCTGCATCAGCAAAATTTCCAGAGCATCGGTATTATCACACCATATCGGGATCAGGTGACAGCCATCCGCAAGCAGTTGGGAGATACTTATGAGGTGGACACCGTCCACAAGTTTCAGGGGCGGGAGCAGGATGCAATCATTCTGACTTCGGTCGACAATGTCATCACAGATTTTGTGGATGATCCCCATATGCTGAATGTGGCGGTTTCCCGCGCGGTTCATTCGCTGGCGGTGATCACATCGCAGGATCCGCGCAATGACCAGACCAACTACGGCGACCTAACGCGGTACATCGAATATAACAATTTTGAGGTTATCCAGAGTCAGGTCTACTCCGTATTCGATATGCTCTATCAGGGCTATGCCGAGCAACGCAGAGCATATCTGCAAAAACATAAGCGAGTATCGGAGTACGATTCCGAGAATCTCATGTACTCTGTGATTCAAGAGGTGTTGTCTGAGAAGGCGTTTTCCTCTATCGGTTGTGCAGTGCATCTTTCTCTTGCGACGCTGGTGAAGAACTATGAGCCACTGACAGAGGAAGAACGCAAATATGCCCGCAATCCATTGACCCATGTGGATTTCTTGCTGTTCAATCAGATGGATAAGCAGCCTGTGCTGGCGATTGAAGTAGACGGGACTGGCTTTCACGAAGCGGGGAGCAAGCAGGCAGAGCGAGATATGAAGAAGAACTCCATTCTGGAGAAGTGCGCCGTTCCGCTCCTGCGCCTCCGTACAGATGGCAGCGGGGAAAAAGAGAAAATCAAAAATGCGCTAAAGAGGGAATGATTATGCCGAGAATTATCAGGAACGCAATCAGATGTAAGAAATGCGGAGATATCATCGAGAGTAAAACCGTCCATGATTTTAAGTTTTGCAGTTGCGGCTCCTGCGCTGTGGACGGCGGCCACGATTACCTTCGCAGGTGCGGAAATCGTGAGGATTGGGAAGAGCTGTCCGAAGTGGAAAAGCTGGAGAACAACGGTGCATTGACTTGATTTTAAATGATAGAAATTGAGGGATAGAACCATGCCTCTTGAAATTGTTCGCAATGACATTACGAAAATGAGCGTGGACGCCATCGTCAACGCGGCGAAGGAATCCCTGCTGGGCGGAGGCGGCGTGGATGGCTGCATCCACCGTGCGGCGGGGCCGGAGCTGCTGGCCGAGTGCCGGACGCTGGGCGGCTGCCGGACCGGCGAGGCCAAGCTCACCGGCGCGTACCGCCTGCCGTGCAAATATGTGATCCACACAGTCGGCCCCGTGTGGAACGGCGGTAAGTACGGCGAGCGGGAACAACTCGCCTCCTGCTATCGCTCAAGCCTTGCGCTGGCGAAGAAATATGGCTGCGAGACGGTTGCCTTCCCGCTGATCTCCTCCGGCGTTTTTGGCTATCCAAAGGATCAGGCGCTCCGCGTGGCGGTGGACGCCATCAGCGAATTTTTGGCTGAAAACGACATGACGGTGTATCTCGTCATTTTCAGCCGTGCGGCGTATGCAATCGGCAACAAGCTGTTCGCGGACATCGCTGCCTACATCGACGACCACTATGTGGACGCGCACACCGACCTCCGCCGGGAGCGGACGCGCCGGATGAGCGTTCTCGAAAGCAGGACGCTGTCCGCCGATGCAGCGGCAGCGTCTATGGCTGTCGGCGGCTTGGACAGTCTGCTGGCACATCTGGACGCCGGTTTCTCGGAAACCCTGCTGAAGCTCATCGACCGCAGCGGCAAAAAGGATTCCGAGATATACAAGAAAGCCAATGTCGACCGCAAGCTGTTCTCTAAGATCCGCAACAATCCGGACTACAAGCCCTCCAAGGCAACATCCATTGCCTTTGCTATAGCGCTGGAGCTGAATCTGGATGAGACGCGTGACCTCGTTGCCCGCGCGGGCTACGCTCTCAGCGCCAGCAGCAAGTTCGACGTCATTATTGAGTATTTCATCAGGCAGAAGAAGTACGACATCTTCGAGATTAACGAGGCGCTGTTCGCCTTTGACCAGAGCTTGCTGGGAGCGTGAGGAATGAAAATTATACTCAGCCGAAAAGGTTTTGACTCTGCGAATGGCGGCATCGTCAGTCCCATTTTTGAAGATGGTACAATGGTTTCGTTTCCCATTCCCAGCGATGATGAGGATACATATGATTCTCTTTACTACAATGGAATTCAGTATTCTCAAATATTGCGAGATCTGCGATATAAGGGCGGAGACCACTGTCATCTGGACCCTGATTTAGATTTAGGGCGACGTAGGGAGCGTATCGACGGATGGTTCCCCGCATTTGGGCAGCGAAATGCCGCGGCTGCTTACTTGAAGAATATCGGTGTTGCACAGGGAGACATCTTCCTGTTTTTCGGGAATTTTCACTTTGTGGAATATCAAAACGGAACATACCGATATTTGCGGGATCGTAGTGACTTTTACCGGGGAAAAGACCTCCAGGTGATTTGGGGCTACCTACAGGTGGGTGAGATCATCTCTGCGCCTGAAGAACAGAGAAAAGTTTGGTGGTATCCGCATTCGTCTAATGGCAGGGCGGACAACTCAACAAATGTGATTTTCAAAGCAGCAGAAAGACTTTCTTTGGATAAAAGCAAGCCTGGCGCAGGAGTACTGCGCTTTGATAAAAAGCGGGTATTGACTCTGAAAGGTGCCACAAAGGCAACTTGGGCGAGGAATGAAGTATATGATGAGACGCACATATACGGGAAGAGATCAAATTACGCTAAAAATCCTGATAGAGGATTGTACTACGCAGGTATTTGGCAAGAGCTTGGTTTGAAAGAATCTGATGCCTGTACGGAATGGGCAAGAAATATACTTTTGTAATAGAAGGAGCGTGGGACCATGATCTTTATCTGCTACCCCAAATGCACCACCTGCCAGAAGGCGCGAGCATGGCTGGACGAGCACCACATCACCTATAATTTTCGCGATATCAAGCTGGAAAATCCCACTTACGACGAGCTGGCCGCATGGCACGAGCATAGCGGCCTGCCGCTGAAAAAGTTTTTCAACACCAGCGGTCTGCTATACAAATCTATGGGGCTAAAGGACAAGTTGCCCCAAATGGGCGAGGACGAGATGCTAAGGCTCCTCGCCACAGACGGCATGCTCGTCAAGCGTCCGCTTCTGGTGAGCGATGAATTTGTGCTCGTGGGCTTTAAAGAAACCGAGTGGACGGAACAGCTGAAAAATAAATGAGAAAGAGACGGTAAACCATGGATATTCAGCGCGCAAAAGAGTTGCTAACGGTTTTGGCAGATGGCATTGACCCTTTGACGGGAGAGGTTCTGCCGGATGACCATGTTTGTAACAAAGGTGAGATCGTTCGGGCACTGAACTGCGCTGTGGAGGTGTTGTCTCGTAGAAAGAAAAAACCATTACCTGAGAACAATGGAAAGCCGTGGACAGAGGAGTTGGATCGGGAACTGAGTCATTTGTTTGACGGTGGTATGAAGAAGCAAGACCTCTGCGAGCACTTTGGACGCACTTCCGGGGCAATCGAATCTCGGCTGGAGCGGTTGGGGAAAATGTAGAACGGTGAGTCACCTTTAAAGCAATATGTCGCCTGTCAGGCGACCAAACCCTCCTTTGGCCGCACTACAATGGCAGTGTAATCAAACGAAGGAGGGCTTTCCTTATGACAGAACTGGTTTTTATTCTTGACCGCAGCGGCTCCATGTCGGGGCTGGAAACGGACACCATCGGCGGCTTCAACTCCATGATCGAAAAGCAGAAGCGGGAAGCGGGGGAGGCACTGGTCTCCACGGTGCTTTTCGCCAACGACAGCACGGTCATCCACGACCGCCTGCCGCTGGGCGAAGTGCCGCCCCTGACGGAGAAGGAGTATTTCACCTGCGGCTGCACGGCGCTGCTGGATGCCGTGGGCGGCGCTATCCACCACATCGGCAACATTCACAAGTACGCCCGCCGGGAGGACGTGCCGGAAAAGACGATGTTCATCATCACCACCGACGGCTACGAAAACGCCAGCCGCCGCTACGATTACGAGCGTGTGCGCCGCATGATTGAACGGCAGAAGGAGAAGTACGGCTGGGAGTTTTTGTTCCTCGGCGCAAACATCGACGCGGCCAAGGAGGCGGCACGTTTCGGCATCGGTGCGGACCGCTCGGTGAACTACAAGTGCGACGAGGCGGGCACGGCGCTGAATTACGAGGTCATCAGCGAGGCGGTGTGCAGCGTCCGCGCCGCCCGGCCGCTCAGCGCCGACTGGAAGCGCCGCATCGACGAGGACGTGCAGAAAAGAGGGAGGTAAGCGTATGTACGGAGCGATTTTGGGCGACATCGTGGGCAGCCCCTACGAGTTCGACTGCAACAACTATAAGGCGAAGGATTTCCCCCTGTTCAGCCGCCGTTCCGACTTCACCGACGACACGGTGATGACGCTGGCGGTGGCGAAGGCGCTGCTCAGCACCCGTGGGCAAGACGATGCCGCCATCAAAGCGGCACTGGTGCGGGAGATGCAGCAACTGGGCCGCGCCTACCCCGACCGGGGCTATGGCACCCATTTTGGCGGCTGGCTCTATGAGGATGACCCGCAGCCCTACCAGAGCTACGGCAACGGCAGCGCCATGCGGGTGTCGTCTGCCGCATGGCTGGCAACAGATATGGCGGAAACGCTGCGTCTGGCGCGGCTCACCGCCCAGGTGACCCACGACCACCCGGAGGGCATCAAGGGCGCACAGGCCACCGCCGCGGCCATCTTTCTCGCCCGCACAGGTCACGGAAAAGAGGAAATCAAGGCGTATGTGGAGCGCGAATTCGGCTACGACCTCAGCCGCAGCTGCGATGAGATTCGTCCCACCTATCACCATGTGGAGAGCTGTCAGGAAACCGTACCGCAGGCTATTATTGCATTTCTGGAAAGCACAGATTTTGAGGATGCTCTCCGCACGGCGGTATCCCTCGGAGGCGACAGCGACACGCTTGCGGCTATCACCGGCAGCATCGCCGAGGCATTCTATGGCGTGCCGGAAGAACTGCGGCATGAGTGCCGCAAACGTCTGACGCCGGAGCTGGCGGAGATCCTGATTGAATGGGAGAAAGCCGCGCTTTGATAGCATATCAAAATGCAGGCGGTTTAAAATCTGCCTCGCTATAGACAAAGAGAACCGTGTGCTGACCGCAAGGTCAGCACACGGTTTTTCATTTGGATTCCTTCAGCCACTGCTGAAATTCCGCTAACGAGATAATATCTCGGTCACATTTCTGTTTCTCTTCTCTAGCTTTTTCGCTCCATGCATAGAACGCCTCGTCCGTGATGCGCCCCGCCTTGATCCACGCAAAGCGCCGCTTATACTCTTTGCGGTATGCCTTGAAGATTGGGTCATCCGACTGCTTCTTTGTCCACTGCTTGAAAGCCCCGATCTCCCGACAGACCTGCTCTCCTCTTGGAACAGGCCGCTCGCAATACTCCGCGCTGACCCGCCCGGTCTGCGGAAACCATCGTCCGCAGTTCTTGCAGCGCCGCACGGTGATGTTCCGTTCCACGCAACTCCGCAGAGAGTAGTCGATCATGTCCCGGATGCTGGAGGAATACAGCACCGGCGAACACCGCCCCGGCTCCACCGGCTCAAAGCTGAGCGGGATGGGGCGGAACGAAAACAGGTCGGGATCTTTCGGAGAGTCGTGAAAGTAATTTTTTGCCGCCTGTGCCTGCGGCTCCCGTCCCGCGCTGTCCACATCCAGCACCAACTCAAAAAAGCGTTGGACCTGCTGCTGATACAGCGGAAGCCGTTCGGGGAGTTGGCGCAGCTCGTCCAGTATCTGCGCATCCTCCGCACTGCCTCGGTCATTTTGAATGTACATCGCTGACTGGCGGTAGCGGCAGTGAACATAGAGAAGTCGAAAATAAATGTGTATGGAGGCTAACCTCCACAGTTTTCTCCTGACATTCTCAAGTGCGTCCCTGTCATCCTCTGCGATAAACCGGCTCCAGTTATCCGTGGCGCTCTGCAGCATCGGCGTCACTTCCGCGCAGTCCAATTCCTGAAAGGAAAGCAGGCTTTCCAGAAAGGGAAACTCCTTCTGGACGTCCGGAACGCCTTGCGTACCAAGGGAATCATACTGGAAAATCTCTCTGCCCTCAGAGAAATACATTTTGGCATACCACATGGCAGATCACCTCAAAATAGACAATCGTAATATAGAAATACAAACAGTCTTGACAAGGGGTGAAAAGTATGTTACCATACGATCACGGAAAGACTGTCAAAAGTAATTTACAGTTAGTCTAACACGGAGACTGCGGATTGTCAATGAAAAAGACGGTCACAAATCCGAAAAAGCACCTCGACAACTGAATACCCATCACCGGAGATGATACACGCCGGAGAAGTAACGCCAGGACGCCGCGGCAAAGCGGTCGAGCGTACCAAGGCAGCGAAAACGCCGTGCAGGTCAAACAAGGCCGCAGGGCAGGAACGGGTACGGTGCGTGGCAGAGAACAAAGAAAGGGGGAAGAAACATACATCGTTCCTACAAAAAGGAAAACCGCTGAACTGTTGCAGCAGTCCAGCGGCGCGCCGCGTTTCGGAAAACGCAGACTCCATCTGCAAACAGTCTAACAGAGGAACCTCCGAAACGCAAGTAATTTTTCTCTGAATTCTATTGGAGGTAACGATTTTGAAAATATCAACCTATCACAGCTACGATGAATTGCCGCTGTTCCTCAACGCGGAACTGGTGGCAAAGGTGCTGGGCGTGTCCATCTCCAGTGCCTACGAGCTGATGCACGAAGAAGTCTTTCCGTCTGTGCGCATCGGCAGTCGGTACGTGGTGCCCAAGGATAAATTCCAACAGTGGGTAGAGCGGCAGACTGGAGGTGCCAGATGAGAACCTGGACAAAGCGCGACCCGGTCAAGAACTATTTTCCTCTGCCCAATGAGATCTATCAGCTGGGCTTGTCTCACGGCGCGATCGCTGTCTACGGTTACCTGCTCCGCATCGAAGACCGCAGAACCTATCAGTGCCATCCCAGCTACGCCACCATCGGCAAGGCGGTGGGCATGAGCAACAACACCGTGCGGAAGTATGTGCAGGAGTTGGAGGAACGCGGGCTCATCCGCACAGAGCGCACCAGCATTATCACGCGGGACGGGCGCAAGCAAAACGGAAGTCTGCTCTACACGATCCTGCCGATCCAGTTTTCCATCGGGGAATTTTATCAGCGGCAGATGGATGCTGTGGACAGAGCAAAGGAACGGCAGCGAGTGGCAAGACGCATGGAGCAGACCAGCGTGTGAAAATAGCGATGCCTTTCTCTGCGCTTTGTTATCGCAGCTAAAGGAAACCATGGAAACCCATCGGTGCGAAGAGAGGTATAGCAACGGGGCTACGCGTGCCTGCGGGCCCGCGGCGCCGATGAACTGCGTCAACCCGCCCTTGGCGGGCAGCCGCAGTTCATCACCGTGCAAAACGCTCCGAGGGTAGTGATACCACCCCCATCCAAAACGCCCCGTGTTTCGCCGTGTGAGCCCTTGTGTGCGATTTTTCTCCGAAAGCCGAGTGTGTACCCGCTTTCGCCCATGAAGGCAAACGTGGGCCGTTTGTGCGAGTGTGATTTGAAACCGCTCTGGAGAGGATTTTCCCTCGCCATATGGGACGCACCTTCAGCGTATCTCAGGCAGGTTGGGCGGTTAGTGGAGGAAAACAGGTCTCCCGCCGAAGCCCAGCGAAGCGGGTTCGGTGGGAAGAGGAGACGCAGCGGAATGAGTGAGTTTTCGCCGTTTTCGGCGGAAACGAGCGGTATGGAGCTTGCGGTGACGAATAGCAGGATAAAGGGCTGGCGTCTTAACCGACACTCTGCCCGGTCACTTCTGCCCGCAGTGCGGGCAGTTGACGGGGGTTTCAACGCAGGCGGTTGTGGCGCCTTTTGACGGAAATTTCAGAACGGCTGGCGTCTTTGTTTCCGCAAGCGCAGGTGTTTCAACGAAAATGAGAGTGCCTTACGGCAGATTGGAGGGCATTATGAGCAAAAATGAAAACAGGCTGAACTTCCGTATGACGGATGAAACAGCCGCCAAAATAGAGCGGTGGTATCAGGAAGATAACTGCCGCAGCAAAAATGAGTTCATCGAAAAGGCGGTGAACTGCTACGCGGATATGCTCGCCGCAGGCGAAAGCACCACGCTGCCCCGTGCGGTGCAGTCTGCCATCGACGGGCGGCTGAAACTCTTCGAGGACCGCATCGCGTCGCTGCTCTACAAGCAGGCGGTGGAAATGGACATGGCGATGTCCATTCTGCTGCAAAGTCTCAACGTGAGCGAGGAAGTGCTGCGGCAGGAGCGGGCAAAGAGCATCGCCGCAGTCAAGCGCACCAACGGTCAACTGCGGTTGGAACAGAAGCTCCGTGAGCTGGAGAGCGAAGCATGGCAATGCTGATCGTCAAAAGCCCGTACATCAAGTGCGGCGGCGAGAAAAGTGCCGGTGGGTATCTCAAGTACATCGCGACGCGGGAGCGGGTGGAGATCATCCCGGATGACCGTCCGCCCACCAACAAGCAGGAGCAGCTCATCGCAAAACTGGTGGAAGATTTTCCTGACGCAAAAGAGCTGATGGAGTACGAGGACTACACGGCGCACCCAACAAAAGCAACGGCGTCCGCGCTCATCACGCTGACGCTGGAGGAAAACTGGGATCGGGTACAGGGCATGGAAGGCTACGCCAAGTACATCGCCCTGCGGCCGAGAGCGGAGCGGCTGGGGGAACACGGTCTCTTCGGTGACGATGATGCCGTTGACCTCGCCGCTGTCGCGGACGAATTGGATCACTACACCGGCAACGTGTGGACGCACATCATCTCCCTCCACCGGGAGGACGCGGCGCGGCTTGGGTATGACCACGCGGACGCATGGCGCACATTACTGCGTACCCACCGCAATGACATCGCCGCGGCGATGAAGATCCCGCCGGAGGATTTCCGTTGGTACGCGGCCTTCCACGATGAGGGTAACCATCCCCACGTCCACATGATGGCGTGGTCGGCAAAGCCGAACCAGGCGTACCTGTCCAAAGGTGGGATACGGCAGATCAAGTCCACGCTCACCAACCAAATCTTCCGTCAGGAGCTGCTCCATGCCTACGAGCAGAAAAGCAAGTCTCGCGATGAGCTGGTGGTGGAAGCGCGGAAAGCCATGCTGGAATTGGCGAAGGCCATGCGGGAGATGACCTGCATCCACCCGGAGGCGGAGCAGATGATCTGGGATCTGTCGCGGCAGCTCAGTCAAGTCGGCGGCAAGAAAACCTACGGCTATCTGCCAAAGCCAATGAAAAAGCTGGTGGATGAGATCGTCGACCAGATGGCGCGTCTGCCTACCGTGGATGCGTGCTACCAAACGTGGTGGGAGTTGCAATGTCAGGTGGAGGATTACTATTCCGAGGGAAAAGAACGGCTGCGTCCTCTGCTGTCTCAGCAAAAGGAATTTCGCCAGATCAAGAACGCGGTCATTCGTGAGGCGGAGCATATTCGCATGAACAAATTTTCCTTTGAGGATGAGGAAATGCAGGATAACGGTGAGCAGATCAGCACCTACGCCATGAGCTATGAGTGTCAGGATCTGCAAAGCGTGGCGAACGATGAGAGTTATCCTCTGGAGGAACGGGATGAAGCGGCGGAGCAGTTGGAGCAACTTGCGGAGGACGGCGACGCTCACGCGCAGTACATCATCGGCACGGCGTACCGTGACGGCGGACTGCTAATACCAGACACAGCCAAAGCACAAAAGCTGTTGGAACGCGCCGCCGAGCAGGACTTGGACGCGGCACAGTACGCCCTCGGAAAGCTGTATCTTTCCGATGAAGCCGACGTTCACGATCCCGCCAAGGGCATCTATTGGCTGAAACGCTCGGCGGACAACGGCAACGATTACGCCGCCTACCGGTTGGGCAAGGAATATCTCAGCGGCAAAAATACGGTAAAAGATGCCGAAACAGCAGGGTCATATTTGCGGCAGGCCGCGGATAACGGCAGCGCCTATGCACAGTACCTCTTGGGAAAGCTGACCCTTATGGGCGAGGGCGTTCCGAAGGACATGGACGCCGCCTACGAATGGTTCGCGGCGGCGCGGGATAACGGCCACGCCTACGCGGAATTTTTCATGAAACGCATGGAGCGCGGCGAACAGGAGCCGCCCTCCGTCCTGTTGTCAGCCACCCGGCTGCTCTACCACATGGGCAATATCTTCCGGGACAACGCCCCGGCTCCCGCTGCCAACGGTGTCCAAATCGACCGCAAGCGGCTGGCGCAGATGCGGCAAAAGCGCGTCGCCCTCGGCCACAAGCCGGATGACCATGAGTTGGAACAGCAGCAGGGATTTTCAATGAAATTCCATATGTAAAGCGGGTCGAGGTGTTCAGTTTTTGCGCCGCAATAGTCAAAGAAACATTTCAGAAAACAGTAGCTTTGTGCGCCGGGTTGTGGTATGTGTTGTGGTTGCCAAAAAGGAGGTGCCGCAATGTATGACTACATGAAAGCCCTGCAAAAGCGTTTCGACCGTCAGCCGCATCCAGACTTGGACGCTCAGGTCGAATACGCCCAAGAGGAACTGCGGCGGGACATGGATGCCGCGGGGCGAAAGAAGTTGCTGCGGCTGATCGACGCACAGAACACATTGCTGGTTGAATCCAAGCTGATGAGCTTCACGGCAGGCTTCAAACTGGCGTGGGGCATGGCAAAAGAGCTGGAGGCAGACGGGCTCTATTCCTTCGAGCGGGAGGAAGAAGAACGCATCTGCCATCCGGCGGAACAGGAGGACTGAATGGCGAAACGAAGACCGTCCGGCGACGGCATGGTGCGCAGGCGGGAGGACGGCCGCTGGGAGGGCCGCATCGTGGTGGGTCACAAGAAAAACGGTACGCCCATCTTTCAGCACGCCTATGCGCATACACAAAAAGAACTGACGGAAAAGCTCCATCAAAACATCGAACGCTATCAGGATGTGGAACTGACCGAGGTCAGCCGCATGACCCTGGGGGAGTGGCTGGATCGCTGGCTCACAGAGTACAAGGCGGGTACGGTGCGCTCCGGTACGCTCAAAAGCTATCGCTGCTATATCGAATACTACATCAAGCCGCAGCTGGGCGACAAGCAAATCTCCCTCATCTCTCAGCAGGACATCCAGCGGATGTACCGCCGCCTGAAAACAGAGGGACGCATTCATGAGCATCCCGAAATGAATCATCAACTCTCTGACTCCATGGTCCGCCACATCCACTCCGCGCTTCACGCCGCACTGAAAGACGCGGTGCAGGCGCATGTAATTCCCAGAAATCCGACCGAGGGGGCGACCGCACCCAAGCCAAACTACAGGCCCAAGCGCATCCTCACCCGTGCGGAGCTGGATGCGTTCCTTGAAGTGGTGGAGCAGGATGAGGTGTGGAGGGACTTCTTCCAGACGGAGCTGATGACCGGCCTGCGCCGCGGTGAGATTTGCGGTCTACAATGGAACGACTTCGACGGGGAGGCCGGTACGCTGAAGGTGTGCCGCACCCTCCACAGTCAGAGGAAGGGTGAGTATACCGTCGGTGAGACGAAGACAAATCATGGCATGCGCACCATCATCCTGCCGAAAAGCGTGGCATCCATCCTGCGGCAACGCAAGATGGATGCCATCGGTCCGTGGATATTCCCTAATCCGGTGAGGCCGGAGGATCCCGTCAACCCCAGCAGTGCTTACACCCACATGAAAACCTTACTCCACCACGCAGGGCTGCCAAGCATTCGCTTCCATGATCTGCGTCATACCTTTGCCACACATGCCCTTACCAGCGGCGTGGACGCCAAAACCCTGTCTGGAATTCTGGGGCATACCAACGCCAGCTTCACGCTGGACACCTACACCCATGTCACAACCGATATGCAGAAGACAGCCTGCGGCATCGTGGGCGGCTTCATGGAGGACATCTTCGGAAAGGAGTTGAAACCGTGGCAAGAAAGCGAAAAGCCGGAGACGGAACCGTAAGACAGCGCAAAGATGGTCGGTGGGAGGGGCGTGTCGTCATTGGCTACGATGACAATGGTTATCCCAAAACGAAAAATGTCCTCGCCAAAACCAAGAAGGAGTGCGTAGAGAAGCTCCAAAAGCTCAAGGAGGAGTGCGGCGGACTGAAGCCGGAGAAGGTGCGGTCAGAGATGCCCTTCGGGGTCTGGCTGACATATTGGTACGAAAATCATTCCAAGCCAAAAATTCGCCCCACCACGCAGGAGACCTACGAAAGCCGCATCCGTCTGCACATCATCCCGGAGATTGGGGACATTCCACTGAACAAGCTGACGCAGAATGACTTGCAGCAGTTCTATGGCCGACTCAAGAAAAGCGGCCGGAAGCGCTTCACCGACAAGTACGGCGAAGGGCTGTCCGACCGAATGGTGCGTATGTGTCACGCCACCTGCCGCTCCGCGCTGGAGAAAGCGGTGCAGGATGGACTGATTCGCATGAACCCGGCCATCGGCTGCAAGCTGCCGCCAAAGAAGGCGCGGGAAATGCAGGTGCTGACGCGGGAGGAGCTGCAACGGTTTCTCATTCAGGCAAAGTTCGAGGGCTACTACGAAGTCTTCCTTCTGGACTTAGCAACCGGCCTGCGCCGGGGTGAGCTCATGGCGCTGCAGTGGGACGACCTGAACTTCAAAACCGGCGTGCTGAATGTGAACAAGCAGGTCTACGATGTGCGGGGCCAGCTCCAGATCAGCACGCCCAAGACGAAGAACTCCATCCGAAAGATCGTTCTGCCGCCCGCGGTGGTGGCAGTGCTGCGGGAGTACAAAAAGACGGTGGACTCCCGCTGGATGTTCCCTTCGCCAGTAAAGGAGGACTGTCCCATTACACCCGGCGTGGTACGGCGCAGATTGCAGCTCATTCTGGAGCACGCAGGATGCAAGCATGTACGCTTTCACGACTTGCGCCACACCTTCGCGACGCTGGCGCTGGAAAACGGCATGGATGTGAAAACGCTCTCCGCCATGCTGGGGCATGTGTCGGCGGCCACCACGCTGGACATCTATACCCACATCACCGACGATATGCGACTCACGGCCGCCGCCAACATCGACCGAAGTATCGGCAAGATGGAGCCGCAGGAAGAAGCGGAGCCGGAACGGAAAGACATCGTAGACTTCCAGCCCTATGTGGGGAAGAAAAGGAAACCGGGCACCGGCTGCGTCAGCGAACTCAATGACCACCTGTTTGAGGGACGCTTTTCTCCCATATGGCCGGACGGGACACAGCATTCCCGCAACGTCTACGCCCACACCCGCGAGGAGTGCGAGGAAAAGCTCAAGGCGCTGATCGCGGAGATGAACGAGGAACGCAAAAATCTCAAGGAGCAGCTTGCGGGCATCGCCCCGCCGGAAAAGCTGACCAAGAAACAGCGCAAGCTGTGGGACTATATGCGCCTCCACCCGGAGGTCACAGAATTCTCGACCATCGCCAAACGAACCGGACTGGCACGGAATACGGTTAAGAAGCATTATGGGATGGTAGCGGCAGTGCTGGGGAATAGATAACTACCGTTCGAAAAGGTAGGATAAAAATATGCCGACCGAGCGCAAAACTCTGTTGGCATATTTTATTGTTTATGGGATTCAGCTTGTGCAATTATCATATCAATTACATCAAGAAGTGGAATAAATCTTGAGAAGTCAATCGTCCGGTAGTTTTCATAAACATATTGTGAGAAGATTTCTTTGCCAAAGTATTTGTTGCTGTCGAATTTATCTTTGCGGCAGAAGGTTTTTCCTTCTAAATTGAGACTCAGCAGCTCATCGGAAAACAAATCTTCTATTTCGCACTCTTCTTTATCGCCTATAAGAGGTGGCGTAACCACAAATAACTTGCTGCTCGTGATCAAACGCATATGCAGCTTCGCTTTGAGTTCTGCTTTTTGATCTACGGTGGCATGCACATCCTCACCTAAGAATTTTTTTAATGGTCTCTCACTCTTGGATTCATTGTCATACAGAAGTATGACAGGATTATGCTGCTCGTGATCACTTAACTTCTGGAAGTAACTGAGATAAGGAGGAATTCGTTTGTTGCTACCAATATGATAGCGATATAGAATTCTCATAGCATCGGCACCGTCCAAGCTGATTCCGAAGAAATACTTCCACCTTTTTGTGCGTCTGAAGAACGAGAACTTGTAGACGAATTTACCTTCAGCATCTTTTTGTATGAGCCGTGGATACTTGTTATAAAGGTTCTTCAGAGCGGCTTTTATATACCGTATATCAGTTTTTCCTTCTGTTACAATAACAGGGGTGTCATTGGCGAAAAGATATTTATAAAAAATAAATGCTTGGTACTGTTTCTCGCGGCCATTTAGATTGAAAGCGTCATGCTTAATTTCCTGTGGATCAAGAATATTATTGTAGTGATCCAGTTGATCGATAAAAGAAAAGCGCCCTTCGAGTTGCTTGATTGATCCTGGCACACCATCGATAAGATACTCACCAGTCGAGTAGAGCTGATGTGCCATCGCTCTCGTTTTACGCACATAGGAGTGATTGACATTTAGCTTTTTGTTCACAATTAGCCCCGTGACTTCTTGGCGTGAATCCCTAAATTGAAGCCGGGTTTTCTTTTCGTTGATAGAGAAACCAGCCTTTGTTATTGCAACGATGGCTTCTGCTAAGAATTTCTTCTGATTTTCAACAAAGTGCCTGTCGTTGGTAGAGAAAGTCAAATCATCAGCATATCTGGTGTAATCCAGCTTATATTTCTTGGCCGCCTTTAAAAGGTGGGCGTCAAGAGACTGGCAGATTAAATTTGTGATGATTGGAGAACTGGGAGCACCCTGCGGTAAACGGCCTTGGTAGCAGGTCAATTGTGCGAGGATAACAGCAACATCGTGAGGCAGTTTGAAGTGATTATTTTTTTCAAAATAGCCCTGAATGCGACCAAAGTGGAAACTATCAAAAAAACTTGCCAAGTCTAAGTTTAGGACATAACGCTTATTGCGATGAATTTTTGCATTGGTAATAATACTTTTTTCTTTCTCAAACCCATGAGAAATATTGGGTTTAATACCATTCTCATCCCAAATGTTTCTTTGGAAAAGGCACAGAATATTTGAGAGTTTTTTCTGCAGGACTTTCAAATCACCAGAAGGAGCGCAGATGGCACGAGTGTCACCATTACGTTTTGGGATTTCAAAGGTGGTGTAATAACTATCTGGCTTTTTAACATAAAGAATGTGCGTTAGCTTACTGCGTGGGATACCCAAATAGTCAGCCAACTCATTTCTTGATTGAATATCACAGAATTTTTTCATAGGACCCTCCCCAAAGGGAGAGCGTGTGGCAACTCATTGTGCGAAAGGATCAGTCAACATGAGTTAACACAGTTAACATCATGGAAAGAAAGGGCAATACGCTAATGTGCCACCCAGTTTAGTCAACACTTGCGAAACACAAGTACAAAATCTTGCCACACGCTCTTTACAGACATTGAGTCTGCAGACAAATTATACCCGATTTCAACCGCTTTTTCAATCTGAATATGTGCAAGAGCGCATTTGAGTTTACATTGTTTTTACGCCGAGGTCGCAGCTGCTGTTTTACCTCTCTGGCCGCAATTGGAATGTGGCCAAGTGTGTTCTGAAAACAAACTCTTAACGCAGAAAAACCGCCTCAAAAGGCGGTTTTTCCAAGTAAAGTGGTCCGAGATGGGAGACTCGAACTCCCGACATCTTGCTCCCAAAGCAAGCGCGCTACCAACTGCGCTAATCCCGGATTTTTGGTTATTGAATTTTGCGCCAGATGTGGTCAAACATGTGGTCAGGCGGTTTTTTTGACCATCTCGGCTTGCGGGGGAAGTGCCTGTATCGCAGGCATATCAAGGGATTGCGGTCACGGTATTTTCCGGCTTGAAGGGGGAGCGACCCGCACCCAAACCAGGCGCGATACCAACTTCGCTATACCCGGATACTATTGATACTTGAATAGGGCTTCGATTCGAAGCCCTATTATTATACCGCCTGCTCTGCGCGGTTGCAAGGGTTATTTGCGGTGCGCGGAGCGTTTTTCGGCATCCTTGGGGCGCGTGCCCTTCATCGCCTCGTGTTCCTGACGGAGCTCGTCGTGCAGCTGGAGCGAACTCCACGCGGCATTGTCCTCGGTGACGACGGCCTTGAGCGTGACGACCACGCGGCTGCGGCGAAGAGACGAGAGCAGCGCGTCGAGCTGCGGACCGGAAAGACCGCAGAGCACGAGCATCTCGTCGGAAAAGCCGCCCTCGACGGTTTCCTCGACAGGGGAGAAGCCCTCAAGATCGCAGAGATAGCCGATCGGCTGCGAAAGCTCCTCCGGCGCGACGACGCGCCCGCTCACACCGAACTTGAAGAGCGCGAAGCGGACCTTTTGCAGCCGTGCGGCGTCCTTGAAATTGTAAAGCAGTGCACATGCCATGGTCAAACCCTCCTCAGCGGTGCTGCGCGGCCTTCTGTGCCATGATATCGGGGTCGATGCAGAAATAGGTGAACTCGCCCGTGGCGAGGAGCTTGCCGCCCTCGCCTAAAATGTCCACATTGACAAGGCAGGTCGTTCTGCCGCGGTGGCGGACTTTGGCGTCCGCGCGCACGACGCCCTCCGACTGGTTGCGGAGAAAATGCATCGAGCTGCCCTGCGTCACGTAGGATCGACCATCCGTGTGGGCGGCGTAGCCCGTGGCGTTGTCGGCCATCGTGTAGATCGCGCCGCCGTGCACGATACCGTAGGGATTTTTGCTCTCGGGGCGGATCTCGAGCTTGAAGATCGCGTGGTCGGGCTCGACAAATTCCGCTTCAATGTGATTATAGGTGGCAAAAAGATTCTTCTTGTTCAATTCCGCCGCCTGCTGGGCGGCTGTGAGCTGTTCCATGAAAGTGCTCCTTTGACATTGTTACTGTCGTATCCTACCACAGTGCGGCGATAAAAGCAACAATGCGGTGAAAACATCGAATCAGTAAAAATCGACAGAAGAATACGGACTTTGTATAACATTATCATGTTGAGCGCAAAAAATGAAAAAACTTGTATCGCTTGACCACTTCCATTTTGCGTGAAAGCCTGCTATACTACCTTTATCATAGAAAAATATGCGCTTGAAGGGGAAAACCCTATGGTATATGGGAGTAGTGCGTCCTCCCGCTGCGCCGCGGGGCCGAAGATCGCCGCCATCGGCGGCGGCACGGGCCTGTCGACGATGCTGCGGGGATTGAAAAAATATACAGACCGCTTAACGGCCATCGTCACGGTGGCGGACGACGGCGGCGGGAGCGGCGTGCTGCGCCGTGAAATGGGTATTCTGCCGCCGGGCGACGTGCGGCAATGTATGCAGGCGCTCGCGAACACCGAGCCTGTGATGGAGCGGCTTCTCGGCTATCGCTTTCCCGAGGGGCAGCTCAAGGGGCAGTCGTTCGGCAATTTGCTGCTTGCGGCGCTCAACGGCATGGCGGGGAGCTTTGAAGAGGCCGTCGCCATGATGGGACAGGTGCTGGCGATCTCGGGCCGCGTGCTGCCGGTGACGAACGCGGACGTGCAGCTCGAGGCCGTGTTTGAAAATGGCGCGCGCGTCGTGGGCGAATCGCACATTTTCAACGCGAAAAAGCAGCAGGACTGCCGCATCCACCACGTTTCGCTTGTGCCGGAGCACCCGAAGGCGCTGCCCGACGCGCTCCGCGCTATTTCGGAGGCCGACCTCATCCTGCTCGGCCCGGGAAGCCTTTATACAAGCGTGATCCCGAACCTGCTCGTCGACGGCGTGGCCGACACGATCCGCGCGTCGCACGCGCAGAAGTTTTACATCTGCAATATCATGACGCAGGACGGCGAGACCGAGGGCTACACCGCCGCCGATCATTTGGAGGCCTTACAGCGCCATGGGCGGGAGGGGATCGTGGACCTCTGCCTTGCCAACAATGCGCCCATCCCGCATGAGCTCGCCGCGCGATACAGTGAAGAGGACGCGGAGCTGCTGCGCGTCGACCGCGAGCGCATCGCGGCGCTGGGAATCGCGCTCGCGGAATACCCGCTGCTCTCGGCGCAGGGAGGCTACGCCCGCCATGACCCGGCGCTGCTGGCGCAGGCGGTCATGGAGCTCTACCGCGAGCGCACGGTGCGCATCTACCGCGGCACCCAGCAGTACATTACGGAAGAACAGGAGTGGAAATAATGCTCAACAGTAAGGAATTTGTCAGGGAATTGCAGCTGCGCCATGAGAGCGCCTGGATGAACCCGAATGTCGGGAGCGCGGAAACCGCGCTCGCTGCGCTGCCGCTCACGCGCACGGACGTCGACGATGCCGAGGCGCGGCTGGAGCGTTTCGCTCCGTTCATCAAGAAGGTATTTCCCGAGACCGCGGGTGATCGCGGCCTCATCGAATCGCCGCTGACGGAGATCGAGCATATGCGCGCATGGCTCAACGAAAATGAAGGCGCGCAGCTTGCAGGCAAGCTCTTCTTGAAGCGCGACAGCGACCTGCCCGTCGCGGGCAGCGTCAAGGCGCGCGGCGGCTGCTACGCGGTGCTCAAGCACACGGAGGACTTAGCGCTTGCGAACCGGCTGGTCGAGATGCGCGATGATTACAGCGTGTTTGCCACGCGCGCGTTCCGCAACTTTTTCTCGCAGTATGAGCTGCACGTCGGCTCGACGGGTAATTTGGGCTTGAGCATCGGCATCATGGGCGCGGCGCTCGGCTACAGGGTCACGGTCCACATGAGCGCGGACGCGCGGCAGTGGAAAAAGGATCTGCTGCGCGCAAAGGGCGTGACGGTGCTCGAATACGGCGCGGACTACTCCTACGCCGTGCAGAAGGGCCGCGAGCGCGCGGCGGAGGACCCGAGAAGCTATTTTATCGACGATGAAAACTCTGTCGACCTCTTCCTCGGCTACGCTGTGGCTGCGCGGCGGCTCAAGGCGCAGCTCGCCGAGCAGGACGTCACGGTGGACGACGAGCACCCGCTGCTCGTTTACATTCCCTGCGGCGTCGGCGGCGCGCCGGGCGGTATCTGCTTTGGCTTGAAGCAGGAGTTCGGCGACGCGGCACAAGTCTACTTCGCTGAGCCGGTGGAAGCGCCGTGCATGCTGCTGGGCCTTGCCAGCGGCTTACAGAATGCGATCTGCGTGCAGGATATCGGCCTGACGGGCCGCACCGCGGCGGACGGACTCGCCGTCAGCCGCCCTTCGGGCTTCGTGGGGGAGACGGTCAAGGCGATCGTTAGCGGCGGTTTCACGGTGTCGGACGAGCATCTGTTCACAGACCTTCACGCCCTGCACGAGACGGAGAGACTTTTTGTCGAGCTGTCCGCCTGCGCGGGCTTTGCCGGTGCGGTGGAGCTGTCCAGGATGACGGATTATCTCGAAAGCAGCGGCCTTGGCGCGCACTGGGAGAATGCCGCGCACATCGTCTGGGCGACGGGCGGCGCGCTCGTGCCGGAAGGCGAACGCGAGAAGTACCTCGCAAACTGAAAAGAGATAAAAAGAAGGACTTCACGCAATGCGTGAAGTCCTTCTTTTTTGCGCCGCGGCGGGGAGGGGAACCCCGTTACACGGGCGTCATCGTCAGGGTATAATTCGCCGTGCGGATCACGAGCTGTGTTACGACGCTCTTCGCTGTGTCGACGCTGAGCTCGGCGGTGTAGCCGGTGAAGCTGTCCTCCGCATAGGAGACATGCAGCGTCCAGGTCTCCGCACTGCCCGCAGCGGCAGTGCGTTTGAAGTCCGTGATGTGTTTGCTGCGCGCACCTGTGAACTGGCAGTCAAGGAAACATTTGCCGATGTAGCTATTCTCCGCCCATACAGCCACCTCGGCATAAATCGGATAGCCAACATCACCTAGTTCCGGGCTGTTGCCGGAGATGCTAATCTGTTCATCGCTTGCAAAACCGCCCTTGACAGCATAGTAATTTGCAAAATAACTGACACCGTTATCAAAGAACGGGAACGGCTCGGCAGTAAATTTCACGGTGGTGACATCCGGTGTGCTGCTGACGTCGAGCGCAGCGTCGAAGCTCGTTTTCTTGCCGCCGCCTTCAAGCATGCCGCGGTATTTGCCGCCCGTGGCGTATTTGTTGTTGAGGATCGTGAGGGCCTTGTCGAGCGCGGCGTTTCCGGTGTTCGGTTCGGTCGGCACATGGGCGGGGGCAGAGGTCGTGTCGATGCGCAGTCCGTTCTCCGCGTCCCACTGGTAGCCCCAGCCAAAGGACTCATACGCATAGCGGAATGTGAGCGGGAAGTACGTTACGCCGTTGTAATTGAAGATCGGATAGGTCGCCTCCTTGTTGTCGATCAGCGCGCCGTTGACGCTGATCCGGTAGCTTGGCAGCGTGACGGAGACGCTGCCCTTCGGCGCCTTGCCGGGTTCGGCGACGTAAGCGCTCTGCGCGCCGCCGGCATAGATATTGAGCGACTTGGCCGTGCCGTTCCAGTCGGTTTCCACGCCCATGAAGCGGCTGAGGTGATAGGTCATGGGAAAGTAGGTGATGTTGCTGTAGGACAGCAGGGGATACTTGGCGTTTTTGTTGTCGATGACCTGCCCGTTGAGCGTCACCTTGGCAGTGACGACGTTGGCGCGCATTGCAGCATCGGCCTGCGGCAGTAGACTGAACGCGAGCGCGATGCAGCAGGCGATGGCAAGCAGGACGCGCAGAAAAGTTTTGTTGATGGTAGACATAACATACTCCTTTCCGTTTTGTGATGGTTGACGTTTACTCGTACAGCTTGGCGCTGCGGTTGAGGTACACGAGCTCTATGATCTCGACCACGCCCAGAGCGATGGCAATGGCGAGAATGAACAGGAGCAGGACGATCATGCCGCCGTTGTAGAAGTAGAAGAAGGAAGCAGATGACAGACCCAAAAGCAGGAGCAGGGTAAGGAATGCACCGAAGCAGCCGATGATCACGACCTGCTAGGTGCAGAGCTTGCGCCATTTGGCGGCCATCTCGTCATCCGCGCCGTCGAATGCTTCGGCGCAGGCGGTGAGCTGGTGGTACGCCGCAAGTGTGGCAAACAGGAAGATCAATCCCAGCAGAATGATCAGAACGACCAGAATCGCGGAGACGTCCGATGCCGTTATCCACTCCTGTACGCTTGGCGCATCGAGAAGCGCAACGAACGGCAGCGCGATCAGCGGCAGAAGATTAAAGTACACGGCCTTGCGGAAGCGGGGGACGGCCGCGCTCAGCTTCCAAAGCACAACGAGCGCGAGAATGCTGACCGCAAACGATATCGCACTCAGTACAACGCCGAGCGACGGGATCTTGTCGCCGAGCTTAAAGGTGTTGTTCAAAAGATTGATGACGATATTGGCGATGCCGAGGCGGAAGAGGTTCTGGAACCCCTTGTGCAGCAGCGGCGCGTTTGGCCTCTCGCGCAGGGGGATGACCGGCGGCGCGGGCGGGGGAGTGACAGCGCTCTCTGCGGGGACGGGAACGGCGACGGGGGAAACTTCGGGGACAGGTGCGGGACTTGGCGTCTGGTTATTTTCCATCATGGCGGGTCTCCTTTCTTGTTCTCTCACTTTTTATTTCTCTCTCAATTTGAAATACGATCACGCTCACTGGAAGCGGTATCCCTGCGCGGTAAGGGAGGCAAGGTAGTTCATAAAGTTTTCGTACTGCTCAAAGTGCAGCAGGTCGCTTGCCTCGACCTCATGGAACGAGACGATTTTAGTGGAGGTATCCACCCACACAAGATAGTCGTTCACGGTTTCGCCTCCTCGTCGGGGAGCTTTTCCCCCTCTATGTCATCAAAGGTGAGAATATTCTCGTCTTCATCGCCGTCGGAAAGATCGACGGTCTTCTCCGTGACCGCCACGCTCTCGGCCAGAGCGCGCAGGACGGCTTCATCGCCGCTGGCGTCGAGCGAGAAGTGGAGATTGCTCTCCTCGTCGATCCACTCGAGCGTGCTCCACAGCGACTCATCGCTCGCAAGGAAGAACTTGCCCTTGCAGCCGTTGACGGTGACCTCGGAAATTTCGGGTGTCCTCGCCCATGTCGTAATAGCTGAACGAATCGTCCTGCATGTAGATATAGCTGAAAAGGATGAGGTCGTCGCCGCTCCGATAGCAGAGCTGGCGGAAGCCGGAGTCCTCGTAGCTCATATCTTCGTCCAGCGTGTAACCGTCCGGCAGAGCGGTGATCGCGTAGAACGGCAGCTCGCCGGTGGGGGCGTCGCCCGCGTATTCATAGGAGACCTGCGAGCCCGTCCACGTTTCCACCCAGTGGATCATAGCGGCCCGCGCGGCGGGACTGGCGGCGGCAAAGCCGCTGAGCGCGAGCAGAGAGACCAGAGCGACCATGGCCGCGCGCTTGGCGAGCTTGCTCCAGAAGCTTCGCTGCGCGGGGCGCTTGTAGGTCAGGGCCTCTTCGACGTATTTCGCGCCGATCTCGTTCATGGCGTCGGAAAAAAGCTCGGGTGTCATACCGGCACCTCCTGTTCGGTCAGATAGGTCTTGAGCTGCTTGCGCATACGCGTCAGGCGCAATCGGGCGTTGCCCTCGGTGATGCCGAGGAGCTTGCCGATCTCGGCAAAGCTGTCGGCGTACCAGTAGCGGCGCATGAAGAGCACACGGTTTTCCTTGCTCTGCGTGTCAAGAAAGCGCTCGATCGCGGCGGCGAGCTCTCTGGCCGCATAGTGCTCCTCCATCGCCTGCTGGGGCGAAGCGAGGAACGTTTCAAGCTCCTCCATGCACATATCGTAATGGCTGTTTCGTTTCATTGCCGTGTTGGCACGATAGCGCGTGATCGAACAGCGGCGGACGAGCGTGCCGACAAACGCCGGAAGCGATTCCGGACGCTGCGGCGGGATCGCGTTCCAGGTGCTCAAATAGGCATCGTTCACGCACTCCTCCGCATCCTGCGCGCTTGCAAAGATGTTGTCCGCGAGCTTGTGGCAGAGCTTGCCGTATTTCTTGTCCAGCTCGCTGATGGCATCCTCCGAGCGCGCAAAGAACAGCTCGATGATCTGCGCGTCTTCCATCGTGCAGCGCCTCCTTTCCTCGTGAAAAAGTGTTTCTACTTGAATAGACGCAATTTCCGGCAAAATGCTTCACGAAACCGTAAAATTTTTTTATTTTTCCTTTTTGACGTAAAAAACAGAGGATTTGTTCCTGCGCGGCGGGAGAAAAAGGGAAGATATCGACAAAATTATATTATAAATATAAGAAAACGGCCCCGCACCTTTTCGGTACGGGGCCGTTGATCCTACATTAAAGGTGCAGCCTTGCGTGCTCGCAGATCGCGTCGTACGTCTGCTGGCTGATGTCGTGCTCAATCTTGCACGCATCCTCCTCAGCGGTCTTTTCGTCCACGCCGAGGGCGATGAAAAATTTTGTGAGCGTGTGGTGGCGGTCGAGCATCTTTGCTGCGATCGCCATGCCGCGGTCTGTCAGCGTGATGAGGCCGTCGCGGTCCATCTCGATATATCCATTTTCGCGCAGTCGCTTGGTCGCGTAGGTGACGCTGGGCTTCGTCACGCCCAGATGGTCGGCCACATCGATCGAACGGATATAGCCGTGCTGTTCTTTCATCATCAGCATGGATTCGAGATAATCTTCAGATGCCTTTTGGATTTTCATGTGCGGTTTCACCAACTTCGCAATAAAGTACGATAATAGGTTAACATGCTCTAACAAAAAATGCAAGCATTAAAAAAATGTTCACAAAACCTCTTGACAAAATAGGTTAGAGAGATTAAACTAACGGGCGAAAGTTAAACGGCACTAACTTTGAGATGGCGAATTGCGGATCGCCGCGATGAGAAAAGTGCCAGACCAACAGCATGCGGAGGGATAAATAATGATGCCGCTTACACTGGCGAATGCCGGAGAAGAAAATACCATCCTCAAAGTCGGCGGGAGTGCTGAAGTCAAAAAGCATCTCGAAGATCTCGGCTTTGTGGCCGGGGGCACGGTGAGCATCGTGTCGTCGCTCGGCGGGAACGTGATCGTCAAGGTCAAGGAAGCCCGCGTTGCCATCAGTGAAGAAATGGCAAGAAAAATCATGGTTTGAGCAATTTTTCAAATAAAAGGAGAGAGATTATGAAAACACTGCGTGAAGTCAAGATCGGCGAGACCGTCAAAGTCGTCAAGCTCCATGGCGAGGGCCCCGTCAAGCGCCGTATCATGGATATGGGCATCACCAAGGGCACTGAGGTGTTCGTGCGCAAGGTCGCGCCCCTGGGCGACCCGATGGAAGTCACCGTGCGCGGCTACGAGCTGTCGCTGCGTAAGGCGGACACCGAAATGATCGAAGTTGAATAATTTATTTCTACATAAGTTAAGGAAACTTAACAAGAAGGAGCAGTAAGAAAGATGGAAAAGCAGATCAAAATTGCCCTCGCGGGCAACCCCAACTGCGGTAAGACGACGCTGTTTAATGCGCTGACCGGTTCGAACCAGTTCGTCGGCAACTGGCCCGGCGTCACCGTGGAAAAGAAGGAAGGTAAGCTCAAGAAGCACGATGACGTGGTCATCATGGACCTTCCCGGTATTTACTCCCTGTCCCCCTACACGCTGGAGGAAGTCGTCGCCCGTAACTACCTCATCACCGAGCGTCCCGACGCGATCCTGAACATCATCGACGGCACGAACCTCGAGCGTAACCTGTATCTCACCACCCAGCTCACTGAGCTCGGCATCCCCGTGGTCATCGCCATCAACATGATGGATATCGTCCGCAAGAACGGTGATGAGATCAACGTCAAGGAGCTCTCCCGTGAGCTTGGCTGCGAGATCATCGAGATCTCCGCACTCAAGGGCGACGGCGTCATGGATGCTGCCGAGGCTGCTATCCGCGCCGCCAAGGGCACCAAGACCGTCCCGATGCACACCTTCTCCGGCCCTGTCGAGCACGCCATCGCCCACATCGAAGAGGCGGCCGTGCACTCCATGCCGGAAGAGCAGCAGCGCTGGTACGCGATCAAGATCTTTGAGCGCGACGACAAGGTGCTCGCAAAGCTCAGCATCCCCACCGAGACGATGAACCACATCGAAGAGGACATCAAGGCGGCGGAGACCGAGCTCGACGACGACGCCGAGAGCATCATCACCAACGAGCGCTACATCTACATCGCACAGCTCATCAAGGGCTGCTACAAGAAAAAGAGCACGGAAAAGCTCTCCACCTCCGATAAGATCGATAAGGTCGTCACCAACCGCTGGCTGGGCCTGCCCATCTTCGCGGTCGTGATGTTCCTTGTTTACTACATCGCCATGGTCGCCGTCGGCGCGCCCGCGACCGACTGGGCAAACGACGGCGTGTTCGGCGATGGCTGGCATCTGCTGGGCATTGGCTCCGCCGCCTACGGCGACGCGAGCGATGAATACACCGCCGCCTCCGAGGCTGTCAACGCTTTCGCGGGCATCGACACGGGCGACGAAGAGCTTGACACCGACGCGGCGCTCGAAGAGCTCAAGGCATTCCAGCCCACCGAAGACACCGCCACCGTTGACGTGGAAGATGAAGAGACCCTCGCCATCAATGAAATGACCGCCTACTATGACGCCATCCCCGATGATGCGGACGAAGATTCCACCGTCGGCATGACCTATGTGGATGCTGTCAGCTACTTCGAAGAGAACGGCTTTGACGAGCCCGACCCGGCAGACTATGGCGTATGGGTCCCGGGCGTGCCCGTTCTGATCGGCGATGCGCTTGACGCTGCCGGTACGGCTGACTGGCTCAACGGCCTGATCCTCGACGGTATCGTCGCCGGTGTCGGCGCGGTGCTCGGCTTCGTGCCGCAGATGCTGGTTCTGTTCCTGATGCTCGCCTTCCTCGAGGCCTGCGGCTACATGGCCCGTATCGCCTTCGTGCTCGACCGTATCTTCCGCAAGTTCGGCCTTTCCGGTAAGTCCTTCATCCCCATGCTCATCGGTGTGGGCTGCGGCGTTCCGGGCGTCATGGCCTCCCGTACCATTGAAAACGAGCGTGACCGCCGTATGACGATCATGACCACCACGTTCATCCCCTGCG
>ENA-UOOA01002208-UOOA01002208.1-human-gut-metagenome-genome-assembly--contig:-P61old-NODE-2208-length-28442-cov-11.876634_pt1 | contig 28442 bp, 25 predicted proteins | sample MGYA00242467_ERZ724014 | MGnify/ENA metagenome assembly ERZ724014 | reverse complement strand
AAAGAAATCTGGCCGTTTTTTCTTGCTAAGCGATTGTTAGCGTGCAAGACAAAACAACCAGATTTCTTTTTCAATACATAAATTTTGAAATCATTTTTGCCTTTTATCGCGGCAGATTCCACTCAAACTGTTTTGCCAGATAACGAACGACCAGAATCAGGCAAAATCCGATCAATGCAGCAATACTTTCCGGTATAAAGTGATACAGCACATAGTACCCTGCAATACCGAAAATACACGCCGTTGCGTAAATATGCTTCTGCAATACATAAGGAATTTCTCCTGCCAGCAGATCACGCAGAATACCGCCACCAACGCCTGTGATCAGACCGACAAATGCGATGAGCAGACACTGATCCGTATGTAGGAAACTGATGGTAGCTTCCATACCAAGAATCGTAAATGCTGCCAGTCCCAATGTATCGGACCAGAACAACAGATTGTGGTACATGTTATCCGTACGACGGGCGATTTTTTCTGCAATGGTATTTCTGTTGTACAATTTCCAGGTCAGAAATACAACAATTGCCGTAATGGATGAAATAACCGTACATTTCGGATTCTGAAACATCGCAGGCGGAGTGTTACCGATGACAATGTCACGAATGGCACCGCCGCCTACGGATGTCACGATACCAAGAATCAGAATACCGAACAGATCCATTTCTTTTTTGATCGCCAGCATGCTTCCGGAAATTGCAAATGCAATGGAACCGATGATCTCAAATACAGACATTAAGTTTGTCACGTTAATATCCTCCCCGTTGAGATTGGCGCCTAGAGGCGCAGTACATCTAACATAGCATACTTAGGGATTGATTGTCTACTCTCAACAATAGTTCACGGAAACTCCTCTAAAATCCAAGTCAAACTTTATCAAAAATAGTTATATCAGATGGGAGATGACTCCCACCTCTATAGGTGGTGAGAAACAAGTTAGTATCAGTGGTGGGAGCCAATCCCCCATCTGATATAGCCTCCGGCAGGATTACAGAGGTGCGCAGTTGAAGTATGTCATGCAATTGCATGACGCGCACCTCGCAACAAGAATGCCGGAGCATTCTTGAATCCATTCATCTGCGCCACTCGCAGCCAAAACTGGCATGGTCAAAAATACAAAAACTGGAAGTGTTAAATATACCAATGTTGGGTTAAGATAGACACCAAGTTAATCATCGGTGAAAACATTATAATCAAACAAAGCAAAATTTATCAGAAAAACATAAAGAACGAAGAGGTGTTTCTTATGGATAACCACTATAACCATTTTAAGAAAATAGATGCACATTCCCACATTGGAAAATTCGGAAGTCCGTTTAACATTGATTTTGACCTCAGCCGTCTGACAGAACAGATGGAGGAGTACAATATTGAAAAAACGATTCTTTGTCCGGCAGGATGTCATCTGAATAAGGAACTGAAAGAGGCATATCAGGCAGCGCCGGACAAGATCATTCCGCTTTGCTGGGTAAATGCCAATGAAGGACAGGAAGCATATGATATGCTGGAGCATTATCTGCGGGATGAAAATTTTGCAGGGGTAAAAATGCAGCCGCTTTTTGATGCATTTACCGCGGATTCTCCGATGGTGGATCCGATCATGGAGATTGCAGAAGCGTACAAAAAGCTGGTATTTATCCACTGTGGACATCCGCCTTATTCCCTGCCGTGGCAGATCGGTCTGCTGGCAGAGCGCCATCCGCATGTGCCGACCGTTATGATCCATATGGGACACGGACATGGTGTTTATATCGAAGGCAGTCTGAACATGGCGTACAAATATGACAACCTGTTTCTGGAAGTATCCGGAATGCCGATGGGATGTCAGATCAAAAATGCTTATGAGACCGTGGGAAGCGAGCGCGTCATGTTCGGTATCGATTCCCCGTTCCATCATCCGAGTGTAGAGATTCAGCGTGTTTATTCCTGTGGATTAAACGATGCACAGCTGGAAGATGTATTTTATAACAATGCGAAGAAATTCATGGAATTAAAGACAATCTAATTTATGCTGTCAGAGTTAATATTAATTACGAGTAAGCAGTATAATCCGATTTAAAATATGCGACTGATGAATGTGACTTTATTAAGACGAATTTTATCAGAAAAAATGACAAAAATGAAAAATGGAGAGTTTGAGAGGAGTAAAGAAAATGGATGCACAGACAAATGTAACAAGCACCGGACAGAAGATCCGGACCGTTGATATCACGGTGACAGCAGCAATGGCTGCTCTGGTATTTTTGGGAACTTATATTTTTAAAATCCCGACCATCAGTGGTTATGTACACTTGGGAGACTGCATGATCCTGCTGACCGTTGCTTTATTCGGTATGAAAAAAGGTGCCATTGCAGGTGCCATCGGCGGCGGATTATCTGATTTTATTGGCGGATATTTCTACTGGGTTGTTCCAACATTGCTGATCAAATGCATGTGGGCAATTGTAATGGGACTGATTATGCACAAAGTGTTAAAAGATAAAAAAGGATCTTTCCTGATCGGTGCCATTGCAGGTGGTGTGCTTCACATCATTGCGTACACACTGGTAAGAGTTGTGCTGTATGGTGGAAAAACCGCCATTATCGAGATTCCGGCACTGGCATTCCAGACCGGCGCAGGTATCGTGATCGGATTTGTGATCTACATGCTTTTGAAAAAATCAGGTGTAGCAGGTCGTCTGTCCGGTATGGTCAAATAAGAATAAGAAAAAATGTTATAAATGAAAAAGAACCAGGGTGTCAGGGCAGGATAACCTGGTTCTTTTTATAATTGCGTTTTTATCCTTGCACAGATACAATTAAATCGCTATAATTACAACATATGTGAAAGGACAGGAAACGCATGAGAAATGAAATTCAGATTGAATTACAGCCTGTTCAGACTAAACGGGCGAGCGAAGAAATCTATAATCAAATCAGACAGTTGATTCTGGACGGAGAAATCCATCCGGGTGAGCGGCTTCCATCGGAACGAAAAATGATGGAAATGATGCACCGAAGCCGTCCGACCATACGTGAAGCGATGCGTATGTTGGAGCGGGAAGGATATATAAAAATTTATTCCGGCAGCAGCGGAGCCGTTGTGCAGGAATTAAATGTAGATAATGCCGTACAGTCTCTGGAGACCATCATTCAGATGAAGGGCATGACCATTGAAGAAATTCTGGAATTTCGACGTCTGACAGAGTGTGAAGCGGCACGTCTGGCAGCGAAACGCCGTACCGATGAGGATCTGGAGAAAATAAAAACAATTATTCAGCGATCAGAAAGTACAATTGGAAATGCGGAAGAATTTATGGCGTGCGATATGGAGTTTCATGTAGCTGTGGCGGAGGCTTCCCAGAACAGTATGTATTCCATTATGCTGCAGGTGTGCAGGAATGTGCTTGGAAAATCTCTGACAGAGATTCTGAACAGAGGCAAGAAAAGCACACAGAAGGTGCGGTATGAGCTGATTTTGGATGTACATAGAAAGATTTATATGGCAGTAAAGAACCAGAAGGAAGAGGAAGCTGCTAAATGGATGACAACGCATCTGATCAATGCAGAGAGTGATATTCTGACAAAATAATATAAGTATTTGATGAGAAGACTAGGTATTAAGTATCGCATCATAGCGAAAGAGGTAAATGCGCATGGATTTTTTGCGCATTACCTCTTTTTTTGTTGCCGTTTTTTATTAAGAAAAAATTATAAATGAAATGAAAAAGAACCAGAGTGTCAGGGCAGGACAATCTGGTTCTTTTTAACGAGGAAGAGAACAGAATGAAAAAATTAATTTATATTATTCTATATGAGGAAGGGTAATTCTAAAAAATAAAAAGGCAATTGTTAAGTTCTAAGTATATTCCTCTGTTCTCCCAGCTTTCGCTGATACTTATATTAATGCAAATATCATGAACTTTATTCTGTCCCTGAAGACAGTTACAGCACCAATATATCTGCTTACTATTTCAAGCTTCAAGGTTTCATTGATTATTCTTGTCATTTTTGTAGTAATCGTATTTTTCGTATTTGAGAAGACAAAATTCGGATATTACTGCAAGAGTATGGGTGAAAATGAGAGAACCGTAAAGGCGATCGGTATTAATACAAATAAGATCCGTTTTATCTGTTTCTGTATTTCAGGATTTATGGCAGGTGTTTTTGGATTCATCCTTCTTGGTAAAGTATCAGGTGCGTCAAGTACACTTTGTAACATGATGGAGATGAAGATCCAGATGGCAATCTTCCTTGGTGGTATCCTTGTTACCGGAGGATTTTCAAGTAAACTTTTCAAAGCGATTATCGGATCATTTACGATTGTTATTATTGAGAACGGACTTGTTTCCTGTGGTGTAGCAACATCTCCTTCCGAGATCATTGAAGGTGTCCTGCTTATCGTAATCCTTTGCGTTACGATCTATTCAAACAAGATGGCTCTTAAGAAGAGCGATATGGAACTTTTGCTGACGAAAGATGCAAAAGACGCTTAACAGAAACTTATATATGAATAAAGCCAGAGTGGTTTTAGGATAAAAGCTTTTTAAGGAGGAAAAAAAGATTATTGGGAATGGTTTTGGCAGTTGCTATGGCAAGTTCACTTGCATTAACCGGTTGTGGAAGCGGTGGTGATTCCGGACAGTCAAATGACACTCAGGGAACAGGGGGATCCTCTGAGCAGGAGAATACATCTTCTTCAGGTGGTCAGTCCGGTGACCTTTCAAATCTTGGTTACACATTTGCAACAAATGACTTTGGCCAGGGTGAATACTCACTGGATATCAACGCGTGGATCATTGATTCTGTCGCACAGCATGTAGGCTCTACAGTAGACGTTGTAGATAACCAGTTTACAGTTGATAACATTGTTACGCAGCTTCGTTCACAGCTTTCCAAAGGACCGGACGGTGTTTGTATGATCGGTATTGCAGAGACTGTATTCCCGGCTATTTCACAGGCTTGCCAGGAAGCAAATGTACCATATGCATTCTTTGCAACTCCGCCGGTTGATGCAGATGTAGAAACAATGGAAGAAGATCCGTTGTATGCAGGTACTGTATTATTCGATCCGGAAGCTGAGGCAGCTTATCTTGCAGAGAAAGCTTATGAAGCAGGTGGAAGAAAAGCCGTTATCCTTGCAGGTGCTCAGGGTGACTACAACCACGATCATCGAATCACTGGTTTCACAAAGAAATTTGAGGAATTAGGTGGCAAAGTTCTTGATGTAGCACGTTGCGATAACCCGGGACAGGGCGATGAGAAAGGTTCTAACCTTCTTTCTGCAAACAAAGATGCAGACGTTGCTATTGGAGCAGGTGCTGGATATATCACATCTCTGGAAGGTGTCAGAGAAAAAATGGGCCTTGATTACAAGATTTACGGCTGTGATACAACTCCAAATCTGATTCAGGATGTTATCGATGGCAAAGTAGAGATCATTTCTGCCGGTGCTAATACAGGTGCCGGATTTGCTGAAATCCTTCTGATCAACAAACTGCTCGGACATCCGATTCTTGATGCAGATGGCAAAGCTCCGTATACAAAAGACCTTACATTATTCTACTGTGATTCTTCCAACTGTGAGAAATTCCAGAAATTCTGGGATGAGTGCCAGAAGAGCCCTCTGACACAGGAAGAAGTTATGAACCTGATCGGTGAAGATGTAACATATGATGATTTCATTACTGCACTGAAGAACTATGCTGATGACAGCTATGCAAAAATTGACAAATATTAATCAGTCAAAATAATTTATAGTGATATAAATGAGATGTAACCTCCAGATGTTAGATTTTAAAGATCTGACATCTGGAGGTATTTATATAAAGGAGTTTTTGTTCTAAAATATAACAAACGGGAGAAAAATGTGTTTTAATCGGGCGTGAAAATTGCATATAAAATTAAGATAATATATTTTATTTCAAGTATAAAAAGGGGAACAAACAATAATGAATCCAAAATATCCAAATCTATCAGAATTGATTCGCTTCAGTAATATAGTAGCAAAATATCGTATTTTTCTGCACCGACCGGTCTGATGGGATACATGCCGAAAAGTCATCTGACAACGGATAACAGAGTCTTTTGGAATATAAGGTCAGCGGTAGATGTGCCGTGGTTTCCATGGGTGAATGTATTATTTACGGAGACAGCGGATCATCCCACAACCAGCAGCCAACACTGGATGATATCATGTTATTACAATCACTGATGATGCTGGTCAAAGACATTAAACGTCGTGGTGCACTAGAAAATAATAAATTTGAAGCGATATCTATGTGAGCAATATTCACAAAATTACAATAAAAAAATACTGCGTTTTGGCAGAAAGATTATCCGCATATGACAGGACTGACAGAAAATCCGGGCATTACAGAAAAAAAAGAGATTCAAGGAAGTATAAGACTCAGAAATATTTATTATAGTTGGGAAGAATTTCTTGATTTTTGCAGTGGAGTGAAAGGTGTTAACGTATTATATGATTTTATAAGTAAAGCAGTGCTTGATCCGGAAGCTACACCGGAAAGATTAATTCAAGTCGAACGCACGTGAGACTTGGTGCGTGATTCTGGTCAGCGCAAGCTGACATCTTCTTTTCAGAATCACTGCACTCTACACTCCGTTCCGGTCGGCGCAAAACCATTGTCTCCCAGACAATGTGCGCCCTCGCGGAGCATTTATCTCAGTCGGAGATTGAACTCCCACTGAGAAATACTTGTTACTACTCACCACTTACAGAAGTGGGAGTCTCAACTCAGACTGAGATGATCTGCTCTCAGTTTTACTAAAGCATTCTTGAAAAAACACTTCAGGTATTAGTAATTAGTACTCGAAGTGTTTTTTTTCGGGCACGATGTACGTCATCGGTGCCGCTTTTCTTTCAGACAGACAAGGATAGTAATTACAGCAATTACGAGAAATCCGATTCCGGCAATCAGAAATGCAGACGGGATTCGGATTTCTGTCGGAAGCGTTTTCAGCAGGGTTCCATAAATGAGAGGAGATAAGAATAACCCCATGGAGGTGCCGGCATTCACAAGTGCAATGCAAAGAGAGCGATTGTAGTCGCTGGCATAAACGGAAGCAAAATAATTGGCAGCAGGTGTGACAATGGAAAAATAGCAGCCGCACAATGCGCCGCCAGCACATAAAATAATCAGATGATTTCCAAAATAACAGGAAAGCATTCCAAGAAATCCAAAGACGACACCGGCCGGTAAAATCCATTCTCTGATATGTGTTATAATTCGACCGGTAATGATTCCGGCAAATATTCCAACAAAGTTATAAACAGTAGTGCTGTAACCGGCCTGAACGGTACTTCCAAGATGTCGTAATTCTACCAGCATAGAAATATTGGAGATAAATACAGCAACCATAAAGGCACCTGCAAAGTCAATCAAAGTAAAATACCAGATTTTGGCAGGGATAGCTATATGATTCTGACTCTTTTCTTTTTTCGGATCTAATTTTCCTTTTGGCAGACAGAAAAATTCCACAATCAGGATAAAGAAAATCAGGGTATATACCAGATAGCATCGTTCCCAGTGTACCTTTGCAAGTTGGGAAGCAAGCCATACAAAAAACATGGCACCAACGCTGATAAAACCACCCTGAGCACCCAATAGGCGGGCACTTTCTTCCTTGTTGTAGCAGTCACAGATCAACGCGGCCACACAGGTGGCTCTTACCCCGGAAGCTACTCCCATTAATGCGGTAAAAACTGCAATCACAGAAACATTTGGATGGTAGAAATAGATAAGCAACCCTGAGAGCGGATAGAGCAGACCGGTGACAAGAATCAGGGAACGTTTGGTAAAGTACGGGGTAAACCATCCCACTCCAATGGAACAAATGACGATAACGATACCGGCAATGGATGTCAGCATCTGAACAAGTGCAAGCGGAGCTTCCGGATAAGCCTGTGCAATACTGGCAAGGATTGATGTGCATGCCGTATAACTCATGATTGGGAGTGATGCTGTCATCAATCCGATTTTCCCCTTTTTGTGATTCATAATAAAGTTTCCTCCCTATTAATTACTATGTATTCTCGGAATCTTTCGAAAACGAGTCATTTTGGCTGGATTTCCAATCTACTGCTTCCATTTTCTCGTCGTACACACCGTGTACGCACTGCGAAAATGTCATTGTATATCGTTTAAAAGATTCCGAAAGTACATTTACTGTATTATTGATCCTATATAGTGATATGCAAAAACGATGCCATAAATGGAATGCGTGTTCCGTAGGCTTCGGGCATTTAACCGAATCAAGTAAGTCCCCTGCTTCAATTGCGAAAAGCAATAAGCAGTGGGTGGGGACTTGCTTGTATCAGGAGGAGTGCAAGCTCCTTCTGATAAACTGCGGAGCAGTTATTCGGTTATGAGCAAGTAGCGAAGCGGATTGCGAATATCCGCTTGACATTATTTATTTGAAATGTTTTTTTGCGTTTATACAAATTATTTCTGCAAATTTGAGAATTTCAATGCAAAAAGAGAACGCAAACTACATTCTAAAATTTCAAAAAATACCGTAAACACGCATGAAAACGGGAATAAATGAAAAAACGGACAATCTGGCATGGTTATTGCGATTAATAATGGTATCAAATCATAGAAGTGTACGTCTCGACACAGACTGAGACAAACGTATTGGGAAATAAGGAGGAATCAAACATTATGAAAAAAGATATCATGGCAGAATATGTCAAATTACCGGAACTGGAAGAATATAAAGAGTGGTTCAAAGATCATTTTGACCTGTACCGTGAAGACGGTATTTTACAGGTAACAATGAAAACCAAAGACCACGTTATGTGCTGGTCCGGTTCCAGTCACCGAGCAATGAGTCAGTTAAGCCGTGTCATTTCTCTGGATCGTAAAAATGAGATCCTGATCTGGACACATACCGGTGACAGCTGGATGATGGATAAAGATCCAAACGGATGGCAGACTTATGCAGATGAGCGTTTCGATCATCAGTATATTGATGATTATGACCTGATCAAAAACATGATCTTTGATATTAATATTCCGACTATCGGTGCGATTCCGGGACCGGGTTTCCACTGGGATTCTGCATTATTATGTGATGTTACAATCTGTGCAGAAGATGCAAAATTTGATGATGACCATTTATTCTTTGGTCTGATCCCGGGTGATGGAATGTTTATGCTGATGCAGCATTTCCTTGGAACAAAACGTGCAAACTATTATGCTTATACCTGCCGTCAGTGGACAGCTCAGCAGGCACTTGACTGGGGCTGGGTCAATGAACTTTGCCCGAAAGGAAAAGTAGTAGAGCGTGCATGGGAGATCGCACGTATGATCAAATCCCTTCCAAAAGAGACACGTACAATCATGTCTCACCTCTGCAAACGCCCGTTAGAGAAATTACTGGTAGACGATTTGAAGATCCATACCTTAAGTGAGCAGTACAGTACCATTTACAGAATCGCTCAGAAAGATTACGGTGAGGCTCAGGTAGATGAGAAAGATATGTCCGCAGTTCATCATTATCGTTATACACGCGGCGAAAATGAGTGGTTACAGCAGCCGATCAGAAGTTGGGATGATATCCGTAACGATGTTCCGAAGTGGGCAAAAGAACATGGATTTGTAGAAGCAGACGAGCGTTTCGAAGAAAAGTAACGCTGATTGGTTGTCCAAAACCAGAGTGTGTTTAAAAAACTGCCGCATGATTCGAAATGCGGCAGTTTTGTGTTTCTCATAGAAAAGATAGAAATAATCTTGTCTACTTGAGGTGATTTATCTCAGTCTGAGTTGAGACTCCCACTTCTGCAAGTGGTGAGTAGTAACAAGTATTTCTCAGTGGGAGTTCAATCTCCGACTGAGATAAATGCTCCGCGAGGGCGCACATTGTCTGGGAGACAATGGTTTTGCGCCGACCGGAACGGAGTGTAGAGTGCAGTGATTCTGAAAAGAAGATGTCAGCTTGCGCTGACCAGAATCACGCACCAAGTCTCACGTGCGTTCGACTTGAAATAACCAAAATCCTTCTGGCTATATACTGTTTGAAACGAAGAAATTTTATAATTGTGATATTCCATTTTACATGAGAAGCCGTTTTCGGGCCTCATAGATTAGTTCTTCCCGGAACTTTGGGTGTGCGATGGAAATCAGAGCCTGAATACGTTGTCGTATTGTTTTACCACGTAATTTTGCGATTCCATATTCAGTCACAATGTAGTCTACATCGTTTTTTCCGGTGGTTACGATGGAACCGTCCGTCAGTGTTGGACGAATCCGGCTGACCGTACCATTTTGGGCAGTGGAATGAAAGGCAATAAAACTTTTGCCACCTTTTGATGTTGTGGCACCTTTTACAAAATCAACCTGTCCACCGCTGCCGGAAATATGTATGGTTCCGATGGATTCTGCGCAGACCTGACCGTAAAAATCGACTTCCAGAGCCGCATTGACGCTGATCATATTCGGATGTTGTGCGATAATGTACGGATCATTGACTTGTGTGACTGGTAATAACAAAATATCCGGATTATCACTGACAAAATCATACATATGCGCGGATCCCATCATGAAAGTAGCAATCGTTTTTCCTGTGTTTAACGGTTTGCGGGAGTTGTCAACGACGCCGGCTTCTATGAGGTCGATCATACTGTCGGTGAGCAGTTCAGAATGGATGCCGAGATGCTTTTTATTCATCAGGGCGCTTCCGACAGCATCCGGAATTGCGCCGATACCAAACTGAATCGTGGCGCCGTCTGGGATTTCTTCTGCAATCAGATTTCCGATGGTCGTGCTTGTGTCGTCCATTTTTCCACGCTTCATAATTGGAATGGAATCGTTGCTTTCATAAAGTGCTGTGACTTCCGAAATGTGGATTTTTGGTGTACCACAGGGACGCGGAAGGTTATGGTTGACTTCCAGAAAGATATGAGAAGATTTTTTCTTCAGAATCTCACCCAGGGAGCCATTGCAGGTAGAGAAATATCCGTTTTCGTCCATGGGACTTACCCGGGTACACCAAAAATCAATATGTTCGTACTGGTCGATCAGGTCTGGTACTTCATGATAATTGCAGGGAGCGATGTCACCATATCCCTGTGCGATTCCCTTGCGTGCAGATACGCCGGAAAACCAGGAAATTCCATGAATAGAAGAGGCGCAGGATTTCTGATAACATTCGTAGGGATAGACATCCAATAGTGTGTTCAGTGTCAAATCCTGCAGTTTTCCCTCTTTTGCACGTTGTTCTATCAGTTGAATCAGACGATAAGGCTGACTTAACGGTGCATCCAGAAAACCTCTCCATCCAGGAGAAATCTGTGTTGCAATTATTTCCGGATCGGTAAGTTTTTGCTCGTATAATTGTTGAAAGGTCATTGTGTCAGGACTCCATTTCAAAGATGCCGGCTGCTCCCATTCCACCACCAATGCACATGGTTACCATGCCATATTTTTCATTTCGACGTTTTAATTCCGAGAGAACTTTACAGGTAAGGAATGCACCGGTTGCTCCCAATGGGTGCCCGAGGGCCATGGCACCGCCATTTGGATTTACTTTTTCCATCGGAATTTCCAGTGTTTTGATACATGCGAGTGCCTGAGAAGCAAATGCTTCGTTTAATTCAACAACACTGATGTCATCCAGTGTCAGGTTTGCTTTTTTCAGTGCTTTTGGAACGGCAACGATCGGACCGATTCCCATGACATTTGCAGGAACTCCACCCACGGCAAAAGATACGAACCGTGCGATTGGTGTATAACCTAATTTCTCAGCGGTTTCTCTTGCCATCATTACGACAAAACCGGTTCCGTCTGTCATCTGAGAAGAAGTAGCTGCAGTGACGCGACCGTTCTCACGGAAGCATGGTTTTAAAGTAGCCAGACTTTCCATACTGGTTCCCGGGCGGATGCCCTCATCTTTTGTGACAGTAATTTCTTTGCCCTGGAAAGTAGTGGTGACAGGAATGATTTCTTCATCAAATTTGCCGGCCGCCTGTGCTTGAGCCGCCAGTTTATGGCTTCGGACAGCCATTTCTTCCATATCTTCCCGGGAAATATTATATTTTTCAGCGACAAGTTCAGCGGTTTCGCCCATGATGATATAGGCATCAGGATTTTCTTCCATCAATTTTTCGTCAATTTCGATATCGGGATCGACCATATTCATGCCTGTCATCTGTTCACAGCCACCTGCTACAATGATATCCATATCGCCGGCTTTGATGGCATTGGCAGCGGTGGCGATACTCTGCAGACCGGAAGAACAGAAACGATTGATGGTCTGTGCGCAGACGGAATCGGGAAGCTCTGCACGCTGTACGATCAGTTTTGCGGCATTGTATCCCATTCTCTTTTCCGGAAAGGCACAGCCGACGATGACGTCATCGATCAGTGCAGGATCAAAATGATCCAGTTTGGTCAGAACACCTTTTAACACCTGTGCACCATATTCAATTGGATGAGTTTCTGCAAAGGAACCCTTGAATGCTTTTGCCATGGCAGAACGGCCTGCGGCAACAATAACGGCATCTCTTGGATTTTTTTTCTCTGTATTCATAAATTATTTTCCCCTTTTGAGAACGATTCCGAACGACCGATCGTGATGTCGGCGTTCGGAATTGTTCAGAAGTTATGATTGTTTATGGTTAGATATTATTTGATTGCTGCAAGGCCTTTTTCGGTAATTTCATATTTACGACGCATTAAGCCTTTTTCTTTGATATATCCTTCACGGGTCAGGTGAGAGGAGATAGCAGCCATCTGCATGGAACGAATCTTCTTTGCTGCGATCCATTCGTTCTGTTTGTGTGCATCGCCGGTTTTTACCAGTTTCAGGAACTCTACATAATCCGGTGTCAGACCAACGGAAGCGAGTTTTGCATCATTTCCGGAGAGACCGATCACTGCGCGGCCTTTATCTGTAGCAGAGAAGGTGTACAGTTTGGACATGTTCAGACCTGCTCTCTGGATGTAACCGCCACGATCCAGATGTTCGATCGCTGCATCTGTAACTTTGGAATCCAGACCCATGTAATCTGTGATGTCAGCCATGTATTTGTGACCTACACAGATCAGACGAAGAGCTTCTTTATCAGTAGCATCTAATGTGATATTTTCACGGTTGTGATCGTTTGGAACCCGTTCCCAGTCAGACGCACCGAAGTATTTCGGTTTGCCGAACAGGCTGGCAATGATAGCTGCCACAAAGGATACGATCAGACCAAGAGTAGCAAGGTAAATGTAGCTGCCGACAACGAATACACCGGTTAATTCCAGTAATTCAAATACTGCCATGACAACCATTCCACATAATGCGCCCCAGAAAGCACCGGTGGAGTTGAATTTTTTCCAAACCATACCAAGTAATAATAATACGGATGGTGGAACGAGCCAGCAGTTTGCAAATGCAAACAGGTAAGTAGGACCACCCGGGAACTGGCAGAGGATAAATGTTACAGCACCAACAATGATGAGGATCCATTTAGAAGCACGAAGTCTCTTTTTCGGATCTCCGCTCTTGTCGATGAGACGCTGATAAATATCACGTGTCATAACGGCAGAAGCACCAAGTGCTGAGGTAGCAGATGTAGAAACAGAAGCTGCTACAGCACCGATAACGGCCAGTGAACCGAATAACGGAATCAATGTGGAAGCGATAAATCCGTAAGCACCTGTCGGCATTACAGTACCGCCATTAAATGTAAATACTTCCGGATGGAAAGCACCTGCGTACAGACCAACGATACCAAGCGGTACACAGAAGATGATCAGCAGTAAAAATGCAGACCATACGAAGGATTTACGTGCAACTTTTTCAGAACGGCAGTTTGCAATCTTCATCCAGTAGTAGTTATTTCCCCAAACCAGAGCGGATGCAAACAGAATTACAAAGTTGATAACGGACGGATAAGTCAGTCCTGCGTTCGGGATGGTTCCCATGAAACCTTCACCCATCGGGTTGCCATTTGGCCATGCACTTGCGAGACCGCTGAGTGGACCATACTGTTTGATAACAAGTACCATAACAAGCGGAACGATGATAATACCCATGATAACCTGTACCAGGTCAGTCATGGAAATAGCCCACATACCTGAAATGTATGTAAAAGCAATGATAACTGCGAAAATAACAGCAGTAACAACAGCTTTATTCCAGCCTGTGTATGCACAGATATTTGTGATGGCGGATACAATGTTGTTTGCCATGATACCGAGCATACCTACAACAGATGTAATAGCGATAACGGAACGTGTTTTGCCGTCATAACGCATTTCCAGGAACTCCGGAAGTGTCTGAGCACCACAGCGGCGAACAAAGTTAGAATAAAGTAAGCCGTAAAATGCAAGTCCGCAGAAGCTGTAGATTGCACTCCAGAGGAAAGATCCTTTAAAACCAAACTGAATGGCAAAGCCGGGAGCCAGAGCCATGGTAGTTCCGGCAAATCCGATTGCGATAACACCGAAGATGTTCATTCCGGTAGAAATCTGACGACCGGCCAGAACGTAATCATCGGTTTCCTTGACCCAGTTCTTTGCGACAAAACTGGATATGAACAGAAATGCTAAAAAGATAATAACTATTACTAAGAACACGATATTTTGAGTAGCCATATGCTTCTCCTTTCATGTCAGTAATTTCTTCCTTTAGAAGATAAATATAATTGTCGGATTTTTATCATACTAAAGTATTTATGGGAAACCGTTATTCTTCAAAAATAGCAACGACGCGGCTCCAACCGGCACTTGCACCTTTAATCTTAATCGGGAATGCACATACAGTATATCCGGTGAGAGGGAGTGCTTCCAGGTTGGTCAGTTTTTCGATATGGCAGTATGCTTTTTCGGCACCGGCACGATGACCTTCCCAGAGTACGGAAGCATCTCCGGTTTCCTGGAACATTTTTGCTTCATATGGAAGCGGGACATCCCAACTCCATCCGTCTGTACCACAGACATGCACTCCTTTATCGATCATCCATAAGGTAGCTGCTTTGCTGACACCACAGCCGGCTACCAGGTATTCTTTGGTACCCCAACGTTTGTCTGCACCTGTGTTCAGCAAAAGGATATCTCCCGGCTGAAGTTCATAACCGACTTTTTTAAAATATTCTTCAAAATCTTCCGGCATCAGTCTGTATCCGTCCGGTTTGTCTCTCATGTCTACTTTTACACCGTTTCCGACACACCACTCTAAAGGAACTTCATCAATGGTCCATGCTTTTTCCCCATTGTTCATGGTTGGATAATAATGCCATGGGGCATCCAGATGAGTACCGGAATGGGTACATAACTGGGCAAAATCGATCGCCCATCCGTTTCCTTCCGGCAGATCATCGATTGTTGCACCCGGAAAATAATTGCCCATCTCCGGTGCAGTATCTTTATGGTTTCTTCTCTGGATATGCGGAATTTGAATTTCCGGATCACTTGGCAGATCTTCTTCAAGAACCATGCTGATGTCTACAATTTTTTTGATTTTCATACCTAAACCTCCTAACATTTTTCTGCACATTCTGATATTTAAAGGACAAAACACAGAATGAACATTGACAGTTTCCTGTCCCCCATTTTTGTTACCTCTTAACAAACAGCAAGAAACATGCCAGAGCAGAAATCCGCTGTTTTGGCGGATTTCAGAAAATATACAGTGTCAGGATATCCGTACATAAATGATTGTTTTTTTAAAAAAGATTGCAGATAATACGTTTTTTATGCATGTATGGTTTTAATGACATGTAAGGAAAAACTGACAGGAATTATGCAAAATGAATAAAATAGTTACTGAAATACAATGGAAAGTTGAATAAAAGTGCTAAACATGATAAAATATTTCGAAAGAAAGAGGTGGGGATATGGCACAATTATCAATGAAGGATGCCAGAGAGTTTATGAATGCATTAAATTCATTTGCTATTCTGGATGCAAATGGACGTTATACATATGTCAGCGAAAACTGGTGCCGGATGACAAACTGCACAGAGGAAAATGCGTTGGGGCGCAGAGTAGAAGACATTGTACCGGATACACTGGCACATCAGGTATATGAGACCGGTCAGCCAGTGTTTGGTCATCCGGTTGTCCTGAATGATGTAACAATGTTTACAAATTATATTCCACGGTTTTCTGCGGATAAAAAGGTGGTAGGGTGTTTTTTATACACGATTGTTCATGGTGCGAGAGAAGCAATGCAATTGGAAAAGCAGCTTCAGGCCTTGTCTGAAAAAGTGGAGTACTATCAGAAGCGCCTGAGCAGAGAGCATGGAGCGAAGTATTCTCTGGAAAATATTATAGGAGAAAGTCCGGAGATTTTGCATTTGAAAAATCAGATCCGTCAGGCGGCAGCATCATCGTCAACCGTTCTTATTGAGGGGGAAACAGGAACGGGTAAAGAGTTGATTGCACATTCCATTCATACGCTGAGTCCAAGAGCTACTTCCGATTTTGTCCGCGTTAACTGTTCGGCAATTCCGGAAGATCTGATGGAATCTGAATTCTTTGGTTATACGTCGGGAGCATTTACCGGTGCATTAAAAGATGGCAAAAAAGGTCGTTTTCTGGTTGCCAATCATGGATCTATTTTTCTGGATGAAGTAAATCTGCTTCCGGTTACAATGCAGCCGAAATTTCTTCGCGTTCTTCAGGAACATGAAGTGACACCGGTGGGAAGTGCAGATAGTGTACCAATTGATATTCGTGTGATTGCGGCAACAAATAAATCGCTGCTTGATCTGGTAGAAAAAGGTGCGTTTCGAATGGATTTATATTTCCGATTGAATGTCATTCGCATACAGGCTCCGGCGTTGAGAACACATAAACAGGATATTCCGTTATTGGTTGAGAATATGATTGAAAAACTGAATCGGGAGATGGGGACATTTGTACAGGGAATTGAGCCGGAAGCACTGAATTTCCTCATGAAATATGACTGGCCGGGAAATATTCGTGAACTGCAAAATTATGTGGAGGTGGCAATGAACAATGCAACTTCACCAATTTTGACACAGGCAGATTTTATCCATTCAGAGTCTTTCAAAACCCTGGTCAGTCGTTACTCATCAGCACCGAAGACTACTTATAATCTGCGGCTGTTGAGAATGGAGTTTGAAAAGAATATTATTCAGGAAGTATTACAGACAACGCATGGAAATAAACAGCAGGCTGCGAAAATGATGGGAATTTCAAGAACGGTTCTTTATGAAAAACTGAAAGAGCATGGACTGATCTAAATAATCTTTCTGGACATGAAAATCCCCCATATAGCCTCCGGCAGGCGGATATTGTAGGAAGCGCAAACTTTACATTGACATTTCCAAACGCAACTTTTATAATAATGAGCGTGTAAAAAATAATTGCAGACAAAAACAGCAATGACTGAAACAAGTAAGTATGAGCGGAACATACAGAGAGCTGCCGGATGGTGAGAGGCGCATGGAAAACTGATACCGAATACATTCACAAGCTGCGCATTGAACGTTATCAGAACCGGACGGAAAAATAGATTTTTAAAGATATTTTGAGTCATGAAATATGGAAGAAAAGTTTTGATGATCAGTAGGCTGTGCCGGGAGCAACCGTTATATTGCAGAAGTATTGTCAGATACTTGGTGAGGCGGATCGTGTGAGCGGTCTGTGAATTAAGGTGGTAACACGAGATTTTATCCCGTCCTTATGCATGTACAGTGCGTGAGGGCGGGTTTTGTAATTATAAGACATAAAAAGCCTGAGACTGATTTTTGAATAATTACAAAGTGTATAAGAAAACTATTTTAAACATGGATAAAAAGGAGAGTACATTATGACAGTTTATGACGAGTTAGTAGCCCGTGGTCTGATCGCCCAGGTTACAGATGAAGAAGAGATCAAAGAATTAATCAATAACGGAAAAGCAACATTTTACATCGGATTTGACCCGACAGCAGACAGCCTTCATGTAGGACATTTCATGGCTCTGTGTCTGATGAAGAGACTGCAGATGGCAGGCAACAAACCGATCGCCCTTATCGGCGGCGGTACAGCTATGATCGGTGATCCGTCCGGACGTACTGACATGCGTCAGATGATGACAAAAGAGACCATCAACCACAACTGTGAGTGTTTCAAAAAACAGATGTCCCGTTTTATTGATTTTTCCGATGGAAAAGCATTAATGGTAAACAATGCAGACTGGCTGCTTGGCTTAAATTATGTAGAAGTTCTGCGCGATATCGGACCGCATTTCTCCGTAAACCGTATGCTTTCTGCTGAGTGCTACAAACAGCGTATGGAGCGTGGATTAAGCTTCTTAGAGTTCAACTACATGATCATGCAGAGCTACGATTTCTATGAGTTATTCCAGAGATACGGCTGCAACATGCAGTTTGGTGGTGACGATCAGTGGTCCAACATGCTTGGTGGTACAGAGCTGATCCGTCGTAAACTTGGTAAAAACGCATGCGCAATGACCATTACACTGCTTCTGAATTCTGAAGGCAAAAAAATGGGTAAAACCCAGTCCGGCGCTGTATGGCTTGACCCGGAGAAAACATCTCCATTCGAGTTCTACCAGTACTGGAGAAACGTTGGCGATGCCGATGTATTAAAATGCCTGCGTATGCTGACCTTCCTTCCGTTAGAGCAGATCGATGAGATGGATAAATGGGAAGGAAGCCAGTTAAATACTGCAAAAGAGATCCTTGCATTTGAGCTGACAAAACTGGTTCACGGCGAGGAAGAAGCTACAAAAGCACAGGAGAGCGCACGCGCACTGTTCTCCGGCGGAAACGCAGCAAATATGCCGACTGCAACGATCACAGAAGAAAATCTGCGTGACGGCGAGATTGACATCATGGGTCTGCTGGTTGCTTCCGGATTATGCGCATCCCGTTCCGAGGCACGTCGTGCAGTACAGCAGGGCGGAGTTGCCGTAAACGGCGAGAAAGTTGCTTCTATCGAAGCTTCCTACAAACCGGAAGACATCAACAAAGAAGACTTTGTATTACGCCGTGGTAAAAAGAACTACCGCAAAATTATTTTTGAGTAAGATTTGAAAAATAAAATCAGATTATAGTAACAGACAGGCAGAGCCAGCATAATAATTTCTATGTTCGCTCTGCTTTCTGTAAGTTACAGTGTGCTCCTTGCATGCATTCAGAAAGTGATAATGCTTGCCTTGCATGAAAAGTAATCTGAATGGAGAGGAATGTACTGTACTGATAGTAAATTTACAAGGAGAAACTTCATGAAAAAAATAATAGCACTATTCTTAAGTCTCTCTCTGGTTTTCGCTGTGGGCTGTGGAAGCACATCCACAACATCCATCCGTTTTGGCTCCGCTGCCGTGGGCGGTATGTATTCTGCGTTTGCAAATGCGTACACACAGGTAGTTGCTCAGGATGATGACAGTCTGCAGTTTTCCGTGCGTGCAACCGCGGGATCAGCAGCAAATATCCGTCTGCTTTCTGACGGTTACATTCAGATGGCGATCGCACAGGCGGATCTGACTGACGATGCGTACCACGGAACCGGAGATTTTAACAAAAAACCACTGCACGGTTACAGTGCGGTAGCAGCTTTGTATACCGAAGCCTGCCAGATCGTTGTCCGTGCGGATTCTGACATCCACAGTGTGGATGATCTGCTTGGCAAAAAAATAAGTATCGGTGAGGAAGAGTCCGGAACTGAGCGAAATGCAAAACAGATCCTTGAGGCTTATGGTCTTTCTGATGAACTGGTAGACTGTGAAAATCTGGATTACACCCAGGCAGCAGAGGCACTTGTTTCTGAAAAAATCGATGCCATGTTCTGTACTGCCGGTGTACAGACAACCGTTATCGAGGAGCTGACCCGTCAGCGCGGCATCCGTCTGCTGTCACTTGATGAGACACATATTCAGAAACTGATGGCAGCGTATGATTTCTATACACCGTATACAATTCCGGTGTATACATACAGCGGACAGTCTGAGGAGGCAACAACCGTTGGTGTGCAATCACTTCTTCTTGTCAGTGATGAGCTGAGTGATAAAACAGTGGAAACTCTGACCGAACAGTTATTCAGCCGCAAGCAGGATATTCAGTATTCCCTGCCGCTGGATCTTCAGTTGGATGAAACCAGTGCGACGGAAAATGTGACAATTCCATTCCATGACGGAGCTGCGGCTTATTACGAAAAACATGGAATCACTGTGAATGAGTAAAAAAGGTACTTGTTGATAAGTTTGAAAGGATTTTTATGGAACTACATTTAGATATGTATCAGACCCTTGCCATTGCGGTACTGGTTCTGTTACTTGGTAGATTTTTGAAGAAAAAAATTAATTTTCTGGAAAAATTCTGTATTCCGGCGCCGGTCGTTGGTGGTTTGCTTTTTGCAATCCTGACCTGCGTACTATATGGAACCGGAATCGCAGAAGTTTCCTTTGATGATACGTTGCGAGAAGTCTGCATGGTATTTTTCTTTACTTCTGTAGGATTTCAGGCAAACCTTAAAGTTTTAAAAAGCGGTGGTAAATCGCTGATCGTGTTCTTAGGACTGGTTGTAGGACTGATCCTGTGTCAGAACTTCCTGGCAGTAGGAATGTCAAAAGTCCTGAACCTGGATCCGTTGATTGGTCTGTGTACCGGTTCTATCCCGATGGTTGGAGGACATGGTACCGCGGGTGCTTTCGGACCGGTTCTGGAAGATTTTAATGTCTCCGGTGCAACGACATTGTGTACAGCAGCGGCAACTTTCGGTCTGATCACCGGAAGTCTGATCGGTGGTCCGATCGGTAAATCTCTGGTGGAGAAAAAGAACCTGATCACCACCGCAGTAGCAGAGGATGACAGCCTTCTGGTAGAGGATGAGAAAAAACATACCCGTCATACTTCCATGTATGCGGCAGCTGTATTTCAGCTGATCCTTGCTATTGGTCTGGGAACAATTTTCTCATGGCTTTTGACAAAAACAGGTATGACATTCCCGATTTATATTGGAGCTATGATTGCGGCAGCGTTGTTTAGAAATATTGGAGAATATTCCGGTAAGTTTACAATTTACATGGGTGAGATTAACGATATCGGTGGTATCTGTCTGTCCCTGTTCCTTGGTATTGCCATGATTACACTGAAACTGTGGCAGCTGGCAGCACTGGCATTGCCGTTGGTAATCCTGCTGTCCGTTCAGGTACTTTTGATGTTTATCTTTGCCAGATTCATTGTATTCAACGTTATGGGACGTGATTACGATGCGGCAGTACTTGCAGCCGGAACCTGCGGATTTGGTATGGGTGCGACACCGAATGCAATGGCAAACATGCAGGCAATCTGCGACCGTTATGCACCATCCGTAAAGGCTTATCTGATCATTCCGCTGATCGGAAGTCTTTTCGCAGACTTTTTGAACAGTCTGATCATTACATTCTTTATCAATTTGCTGTAACTTTAACTTATAATAAACACAAACATATTACTTTGGAGGAAACTCTATGTTTTGGAAAAAGAAAAAACAACAGGACGGTAAGAAAACAACACACGAATCCTATGATGTAAAATATGAAAATCTGGCAGTTCCGGAGGTACATACTGAACCGGAAGTGGAAGATGAAGAGGGCGAAGAAGAACAGGATTCCATCACTTATGAATCTGTGGCGATCCCGGAGATTCATATTAGAAAAAAGAAAAAATAAAGAATTGTGCTGAAAATGATATCTTTAAGATGGTATAAGAAAAATGCTTATACTTATTGCAATTAAAGTGGTGCAGTGCTATAATATCGTCAATCAACAAGGGCGTGATGTTGAAAAACGTCAGATAATTGCTGGGTTGGAATTTTGCAGAAGTTCATCTGTAAAACACGATAAGAGAATAAGAAAAAGGGGAGCTTGCCGACAGCAGGCTGAGAGCGGACTAAGTGGTCTGGACCCGTAACCTGATTTGGATAATGCCAACGTAGGGATATAGCGGATGCAGTATTTTTTGTATTGTTTATAAAGCGGATATACCGATTTTGGTGTATCCGCTTTATTGTTGTAAAAGGATGTGCCCTTGAAAAGTGTGAGTGTGAATCGCAAAGTAGTACATTTTGAAATTTTAGTTGTTATAGAGAAGTATGTTTTAAAAAGATGATTATAAAATCATACAACTATGTATTTCTTGAGAATAGATTGTTTTTTAAGGAGAAAAGAGAAATGTTAGGAACATGTCTGGAAAACGTAAGAACACAGGTACCTCTGGTACACAACATTACAAATTATGTCACCGTCAACGATGTGGCAAACGTATTATTAGCCTGTGGTGGAAGCCCGATCATGGCAGATGAAGCAGAAGAAGTAGAAGATATCACTACAATTTGTGGTGGTTTGAATATCAACATCGGTACCTTAAATAAACGCACGATCGCGGGAATGTTACTTGCAGGAAAACGTGCAAATGAGATGGGACACCCGGTTTTACTTGATCCGGTTGGCGCAGGCGCGTCCGCACTTCGTACCAACACTGCCATTGAACTGATGGATACCTTACATCCAACCGTGATCCGTGGAAATATTTCCGAGATCAAGACACTGGCATCCGGCAGCGGTACTACAAAAGGTGTAGATGCAGATGTGGCAGACGCTGTGACAGAGGACACTTTGGATCAGGCAGTTGCCTTTGTGAAAAATTTTGCAAAGCAGAGTGGTTCTATCGTGGCAATTACCGGCGCGATTGATCTGGTGAGCGATGGAGAGAAATGTTATGTCATCCGCAACGGCAGACCGGAGATGGGAAAAATTACCGGAACCGGTTGTCAGTTATCCGGTGTGATGACAGCATATATTACCGCAAATCCGGATAATAAACTGGAAGCAGCAGCGGCGGCAGTCTGTGTGATGGGACTTGCCGGTGAGATCGGTTGGCGCAACATGCAGGAAGGCGATGGCAATTCCACTTATCGCAACCGTATTATTGATGCCATTTACAATATGAACGCGGAAACATTAGCGCAGGGGGCAAAATATGAAATTCGATAGAAATACATTGACAAAGGATCAGTTACTTTTATATGCAGTCACAGACCGCCACTGGTTAAACGGCAGAACCTTGCATTCTGTTGTAAAGGAGAGTCTGGATGGCGGAGTGACCTTTGTACAGTTAAGAGAAAAACAGCTGGATGAAGCGCATTTTATGGAAGAAGCAAAAGATTTGCAGGCGCTTTGCCGTGAATATAACGTACCATTTATCATTAATGACAATGTGGATATCGCACTGGCGATGGATGCAGACGGCGTGCATGTGGGACAGAGCGACATGGAAGCCGGAGATGTCCGTGCAAAATTAGGACCGGACAAAATTATCGGTGTGTCAGCACAGACCGTAGAGCAGGCGATTTTAGCAGAAAAACACGGCGCAGATTATCTGGGCGTCGGCGCGGTATTCCCGACCGGTTCTAAGGATGATGCGACAGAAGTGCCGCATGAGACGTTAAAAGCAATCTGTGAAGCGGTATCCATTCCGGTCATTGCCATTGGTGGAATCACACAGGAGAATGTATACACACTTGCTGGAAGCGGTATTTGCGGTATCGCTGTGATCAGTGCGATTTATGCACAGCCGGATATCAAGAAGGCAGCAGAAAATCTGAAAGCTGCAACCGAGAAGATGGTGAAAGCATGAGTCAGAAAAATGTGATGCAGGAGAATGTGTTTCAGAAAGATACTATGCAGACAGATGTGATGCGGGAGAATGCGTTTCAGAAAGATACAGTGCAGACAGATGTAATTCAAGAGAATATGTGCAAGAAAGATGAAGCACAAAAAAATGGTATTCGTGGAGCAATTTTCGATTTGGATGGAGTGTTATTAGATTCTATGTCAGTTTGGAACGACCTTGGAGTGCGGTATCTGAAAAAACGTGGCATTGAGCCGGAAGATGGACTGGGTCAGATCCTGTTCTCTATGAGCATGGAGCAGGGTGCAGATTATTTAAAGGAGCAGTACCATTTGCCAGATACACCGCAGGAAATTTTAAACGGCATCGAGCAGATGATTCAGGATTTCTATTTTTACGAAGTGCAGCCAAAAGAAGGCGCAAAAGAGCTATTACAGTTTTTACAGAAGCAAAATGTAAAAATGATCACGGCAACTTCCAGTCCACGGGAGCATGTGACGAAAGCATTGCAGCGAATCGGTTTGTTTGATTATCTGGAGCAGATATATACCACCGGAGAAGTGGGAGAAAGCAAACATTCTCCGCTGATCTATCAACTGGCAGCAGAAAGCCTTGGCACAAAACCGGAAGAAACACTGGTTTTTGAAGATTCTCTGTATGCACTGAAAACTGCTAAAAAGGCAGGCTTTCGGGCAATCGGTGTATATGATGCTGACGGAGAGACGGATCAGGAGGGTGTGCGCCAGACAGGGGAATTATATTTAAAGCGGTTATCTGAGTTTGAGCAATATTGGACAAATTAGTAAATATCTGCGATAGGTCGGGGGCACCACTTCCTGTCGCATTAGAAAACGTATGCTGAACAAATAAGAGACAAATGAGAGGAGATTAAGTTTATGAGAACAGCAGTAACGATCGCCGGAAGCGATTCCAGCGGAGGCGCCGGTATCCAGGCGGATATCAAGACAATGATGGCAAATGGCGTATATGCCATGAGCGCGATCACTGCCCTGACCGCCCAGAACACGACCGGTGTCACAGGAATCTTAAACGCAACGCCGGAGTTTTTAGGGCAGGAACTTGATTGCATTTTTACAGATATTTTTCCGGATGCAGTCAAAATTGGAATGGTTTCTGAAAAAGAACTGATCTGCGTGATTGCAGAGAAATTAAAGCATTATCAGGCGAAAAATATCGTGGTGGATCCGGTGATGGTGGCGACCAGTGGAGCGCGCCTCATCAGTGAGGATGCTATTGATACCTTAAAACAGAAATTATTTCCGCTTGCCACTGTTTTGACACCGAACATTCCGGAGGCAGAAGTGTTGACGGGGATGAAAATCAAAAGTGCCGAAGACATGATCAAAGCAGCAGAGCAGATTTCAAAGGAATATGACTGTGCCGTGCTTTGTAAGGGAGGTCATCAGTTAAATGATGCCAACGACCTGCTTTTTGCCAACGGCAGCTATCACTGGTTCAAAGGCAAACGTATCGATAATCCGAATACCCACGGAACCGGATGCACACTTTCTTCCGCGATCGCATCTAATCTGGCAAAAGGTTATGATCTGCAAACGGCGGTAGAGCGTGCAAAGGAATATATTTCCGGCGCACTGGCAGCAATGTTGGATCTGGGGGCAGGAAGCGGACCGATGGATCACGGATTTGCCATTGAAAATGAATTTACGAAAGAACAGGGGGAGTAAGTGATGGAAAAGAGAACTTCCCTTTTGGAAAACGGACTGATCTGGTTTGGCGCGGGCGTATCCATTGCTGAAATTCTGACAGGAACCTATTTTTCTTCTTTAGGATTTCAAAAAGGTCTGGCAGCGATTTTGATCGGACATGTCATTGGTTGTGTCATGCTGTTTCTGGCAGGTGTGATCGGTGGAAAAAGCCGTCTCAGTGCCATGGAGACTGTAAAAAGCAGCTTCGGAAATAAAGGTGGTCAGTTTTTTGCCATATTAAAACTCCTTCAGCTGGTAGGATGGACCGCTATCATGATCTATGATGGAGCTTTGGCAGTAGACGGCATAGTTTCGACCGGAAGATGGCTCTGGTGTCTGATCATTGGCGCACTGATCGTTGTGTGGATTTTGATCGGCATTACAAATCTTGGAAAAATCAATACCGCAGCGATGGTACTGCTTTTTATTCTGACATTGGTTTTGTGCAAAGTAATTTTTTTTGACGGAAATGTCATTCAAAGTACCGCAGACGACAGTCTTTCCTTTGGAGCAGCGGTGGAACTTGCTGTGGCAATGCCGCTTTCCTGGCTTCCACTGATCAGCGATTATACAAGAGAAGCGGAAAAACCGGTAAAAGCAACGGCAGTCAGTGCCATTGTATACGGCATTGTAAGCTGCTGGATGTATGTCATCGGAATGGGAGCAGCGCTGTTTACCGGAGAATCTGACATTGCACAGATTTTACTGAAAGCGGGACTCAGTATTGCCGGTCTGCTGATCATTGTTTTTTCTACCGTAACTACCACGTTTCTGGATGCGTATTCTGCCGGGATTTCCAGCGAATCCATTTTCAGTAAAATCAAAGGAAAATACGCCGCTATTGTGGTGACGATCATTGGAACTGTGGGAGCGATTTTGTTCCCGATGGACGATATTACAGATTTTCTGTATCTGATCGGATCGGTATTTGCACCGATGATCGCAATTCAGATCGCAGATTTCTTCCTGTTGCACAGGGACAGACGTAAAAATGCTTTTGACTGGCGCAATCTTATCATCTGGGTGATCGGTTTCGTTCTTTACCGACTGCTCATGCGGGTGGATCTGCCAGTTGGAAATACATTGCCGGACATGGTGATCACGATCGTGATCTGCGTGATCGTCGGCAAAGTTGTGGGTGAGAAATCCACAGAAAAATAGAGTCAAACATAGGTGAGACTTAAGATACGATTCAGGTCAGTATGAGATTCTTTTACGAAAGAAAACTTATTAACGGACAAAAGATTCGTAAAAACAGGAAAAAGAAAAAAGGAGGTTGAGAGTAAATGAAACAGAGTGACACAGTGAAAAAACTTGCGATGGCGGGGGTTCTGACAGCAGTTGCTGTTGTCGGCAGTCTGCTCAGTTTTCCGATTTTTGGAAGCAAATGTGCACCGGTACAGCATATGGTAAATATTCTGGCAGCGGTTGTACTTGGTCCGGGATGGGGCGTTGGTATTGCATTTTGTGCAAGTCTGATCCGTAATCTTCTGGGACTGGGAAGCCTGATGGCATTTCCGGGAAGTATGATCGGCGCGTTATGCTGCGGTCTGGCTTACATGGCATTCCGAAAACTGTGGCTGACCTGTATCGCAGAGGCGTCTGGAACAGGAATTCTTGGCGGACTTGCAGCTTATCCGGTTGCAAAACTGCTGATGGGACTGAATCCAGGTGGATTGTTTGTATACATTGTGCCATTTCTTGTTTCCACAGTCGTAGGAAGTATTCTGGCTTATTTTCTGGTAGGCGCGCTGCAAAAAGGCGGCGTGATCAGTCAGATACGGCCGGAACGTACATCGGTTTTGAAAAAATCATGATGTATTAGTAGGTAATGCATGGCGGCAAATTGGGGGCACCACCTTTTGTCGCATAAGAAAAATGTTGTGGGCATAAACAGTTATTCATGAAAGAAGGAGAAAAAATGAGAAATTACACAACACAGATGGACGCAGCAAGAAAAGGAATCGTAACACCGGAAATCGAGGCAGTTGCGAAGAAAGAACATATGACGTCCGAGGCGCTGATGAAGCTGGTAGCAGAGGGTAAAGTAGCCATTTGCGCAAACAGGAATCATACCTGCTTGAATCCGGAGGGAGTCGGCAGCATGCTGCGTACCAAGATCAACGTAAATCTGGGGGTATCCAGAGACTGTAAAGATTATGATATCGAGATGCAGAAAGTAATGAGCGCGGTAAATCTGGGCGCTGAGGCGATCATGGATCTGTCCAGCCACGGAAATACACAGCCATTCAGAAGAAAGCTGACAAGTGAATGTCCGGCGATGATCGGTACGGTTCCGGTTTATGACAGCGTCATCCACTATCAGAGAGATCTGGCAACATTAACAGCCAGAGATTTCATTGATGTAATTCGGATGCATGCCGAAGACGGAGTGGATTTTGTCACACTCCACTGTGGAATCACAAGAAAGACCATTGAACAGATTAAGAAACACAAACGTAAAATGAATATCGTAAGCCGTGGCGGAAGTCTGGTATTTGCATGGATGAGCATGACCGGAGAGGAAAATCCGTTTTACGAGTATTATGATGAAATCCTTGATATCTGCGAAGAGTATGATGTGACCGTTTCTCTGGGTGATGCCTGCAGACCGGGTTGTCTGGCAGATGCCACAGATGTATGTCAGATTGAAGAGCTGGTAAGACTTGGAGAGCTGACCAAGAGAGCATGGGATCACAACGTACAGGTTATGGTAGAAGGTCCGGGTCACGTGCCGCTTGATCAGGTAGCTGCAAATATGAAAGTACAGCAGAGTATCTGCATGGGCGCACCGTTCTATGTACTGGGACCGATCGTAACAGATATCGCACCGGGATATGACCATATTACAAGTGCCATCGGTGGAGCAGTTGCAGCAATGAGTGGAGCAGCATTCCTGTGTTATGTCACACCGGCAGAGCATCTGGCACTTCCGAATGTCGATGATGTAAAACAGGGAATCATCGCATCCAAGATCGCAGCGCATGCCGCTGACATTGCAAAAGGTGTTCCGGGAGCCCGTGATATCGATGACAAGATGGCAGAGGCCCGTCAGAAACTTGACTGGGATGCCCAGTATGCGTGTGCACTGGATCCGGAGACTGCAAAAGCAATCCGCGACAGCAGAAGCCCGGAAG
>ENA-UOOA01002202-UOOA01002202.1-human-gut-metagenome-genome-assembly--contig:-P61old-NODE-2202-length-28484-cov-6.962784_pt1 | contig 28484 bp, 23 predicted proteins | sample MGYA00242467_ERZ724014 | MGnify/ENA metagenome assembly ERZ724014 | reverse complement strand
TCTTTTTCTTCCCGGTGATACTTGATAAGATCTTTACTTAGTGCGACAAAACCAATGAGACCTAGCGGAATCATTGCAGCAAATGCAAGGAAGTAAATCGGAGTTGGTCCCGGTTCCAATTTGTATTTTCCTTTAGAGTTCCGGTAAACAGTGATCAGTACAGTATCCCCTTTCCTGATTTCTTTATAGTAAGTATCAAAATCATCATATGTCGTTCCATCGATTTCATAAGTAAACCTTACTTTATATTTTTCTTTTCGGTCTCCCTTATCATCTTTTTCTTTCGTTTGTTCACAACTGTAAACGGTTGCATGAAGCGTTCGAACATCCGTGGAATTCTTAAACTCACTGCTTTCATGCTTCGTATATATCATGCCGCCGATTCCTGCGATAATAATGAAGATACTTAAAATCAAAGCACCGATTGTGGTCTTATGTTCCTCTTTTTCTGATGGGAGTCTAAACATAGAATTCCCTCCTCTCTCTCGAATTACTGTCTGTCGTTCTCGTCAAAGATGTCGCCACATTCCGGACAGAATTTCGGTGGGTGTGTCGGGTCTTCCGGTTCCCATCCACATTTATCACAACGGTAAAGCGGTGCGCCTTCCGGTTTCTTTGCTCCACAGTTCTGGCAGAATTTTCCTTTATTCACTGAACCGCAAGAACAGGTCCATCCTTCTTCCTCTACCGGTTTTGGTGATCCGCATTCCGGACAGAACTTACCGGTTGCTGTGGCTCCGCATTTACATTTCCATGCACCCGGTGCCGGCTGTGGTTCCGGTTTCTTGCTTCCGCATTCCGGACAGAACTTGCCGGTAACAAAGTTTCCGCAGCTGCACTTCCATCCGTCTGCCTGCGGTGCCGGCTGCTGAACGGCTTGTTGTGCAGCCTGCTGCGCCGCCATCTGCTGTGCCTGCTGCTCCTGCTGTTGCTGACCCATTGCAAATAAATTCTGTGCGTTCATACCGCCGCCCTGATTCATTGCCATGCCCATGCCCATGAAGCCTGTCATTGCACCGGCCTGATTACCGGCTGCAGTCTTCATTGCATCAGCCTGTGCTCCGACCAGCGTTGCTGCGGCCATTGTAGGATCACGCATGATTGCTGTACGCTGAGCCTGTTTTATAAGTTCTGCATCTTCATCCGGAAGAGTCACAGATCCAAGTGCAATACTTACAACCTTCAATCCTCGAAGTGCACCCCATTTTTCTGAGAGTGCCGTATTCATCGCATTTTCAAGATCTGTATTATGTGTCACGATCTGATTCGGACGAAGCTCCAGTTCAGACAAATGTCCGAATGCCGGCTGAAGAGCAGAGATAAACTCTGTCTTAAGAGTAGCATCCAGTTCCTCTCTGGAGTATTCCTGCTCCACATTTCCGCAAACATTAGAGTAGAACAAAAGCGGATCGGCAATCTTGTAAGAATAGACACCTGAACAGCGGATCGATACGTCGATATCAAGTCCGATCTTGGAATCCACAACACGGAACGGAACCGGATTCGGCGTTCCGAAGCGATTTTCCAGAATCTCCTTGGTATTAAAATAATAGATTCTCTGATCCTTTCCGGTATCTCCTCCGTAAGTAAAACGTTTTCCTACGGTTTTAAAGGTTTCTTTGATACTCTCTCCAAGGCTGCCTGCAAAAATAGACGGTTCGGAAGAAGTATCATAAGTAAATTCTCCCGGTTCTGCACAGACTTCTACAATCTTACCCTGTTCCACGATGATCATACACTGTCCGTCTGCTACAGCAATTCCAGAGCCGTTCGAGATAATATTGTCATTTCCTTTGGTGTTCGCTGAACGTCCGGTGACACGTTTTTGTCCTTTTGTAACGAGTACCTCCTTTGGCATCGATTCACAGTAGAAAAATTCCTTCCATTGATCTGCAAAAGTACCTCCAAGAGCACCCATACCTGCTTTAATAAGTCCCATAATATTTTCTCCTTTCCTTTTTGAAATGATCTTCCTCTATGTTATCCGGTTACACCGGAAGAACACGGTTTAATATGCGGCATTCCATGTGTCTGTAAAAACATCATAAATATAAATGAGATTATCACAAACGCCGTAAAGCTGTTCCTGCACAAACTGTTCTCCATTATCAGTTCCTAATACAAAAAGCATACAGCTGCCTCCGTTTATGATCTCTGATTCTCCTGTATACATAAGCTTCATTCCATTTTCCAGTCCCTGTCTGACCTCTCCATACTCCAGCAGGATCTCTGTTGCGATTTCAACTGAACGTTCATCCGGTGTTTCCTCATAGACTGAGAAATCATATACTCCGGCAAGTTCCGCCAGATGGCCGTCCATTAATGAAATCGACGGATGGAAATCTATGGCATCGCCGCCATCTGTCACCGAAACCAGTACATTGGAATAGATCTCACTGAAATTACAACGTAGCACAAGCGCCTCTCCTGGTTTTCCTTCAAATAACGGATGACTCTTATCATCTGCATATTCACCATTTTCCGTGATATCAGAAGGATAGACGGTCACTCTGCCTTTTTCATTTGGCGGAACGATGGCATACAGCTCCTGCCCATCCGCCATGTAACAGGCTGCTTCTGACAAAAACGGATACTCTTTTGTTAAATGATGAAATTCCAGGTAAAATGAAAGATCTGTCCTTGTAAATTCACTGTCCACATACCCGAAAAGTGCAACCCCTGCACCGCAGCTGTTTTGATTGATCTGTTTTTTGAGAAGTGACAGTTCCGTATCTTCCGTCTCGACGATTTCTGTCTTCCCCGGCTCTTCTTTTTCCTTCTCTTTTTCTTCCTTCTTCTCTTCTTTTTTATCATCCTGCACTTTCACAAGACCGCTTTTATTCTCGCCTTCCACAGGCTTTTGCGGACTGCTCTTATGAGGCAGTCTGCATCCGCATAATAAGCCGGCCTGCAGGATTATCAAACAAAACAGTAATGATATTTTCTTCATATTACATTTCTCCTTGTAAAGACTGAACCTTTTTTCTTTCTCCAAAACGGCAAGCATCTATTTGCCGTTTTGGAGAAAGGGCTTTCCTGATCAGAAAGCCGCTTTCTTAGGTATGTCTATTTTCTTCTGTGGGAAACGGTTGTTAATCCTATAAAAGCAAGAGCAGCTGCAAGAATCATTGTAGTCCAGATAACCATCAGGCTGTCGTTACCGGTCTTAGGAGATTTCATTTTATCGTCCGGAGCCTTCTTCTGTACCGGAGCTACTGCTTTCTTCGCATTATAACTGTTTGTGAAAACAGCTTCCCGTACTTCATTTTTCTTCTTTATTTCAGTCGGATATATACGCAGTTTCTTCTCGGTGGTTCTTCCATTTCCTTACATCGCATAAATCTGATCCATCAGATATTCAGCAGTCATGGATCCATAGAAGAACTGGTCGATAAGACCGTTTTTCTTCGCATCCCGAATGTCTTTTGCCGCCTGTTTTTCTGTATTGGAATCCACGATGAAAGCAATTTTACAGTCAGGACACACCCTCTTTACTTCATCCCGAAGCTTCATTCTCTCGCAAAGCTTCCACGGAGTATAGCCCGTCACCTCCATGATAAGAACAAACGGTTTATAAAGCTTACAAAGTTCAACCGTATCTTTTGGAGACTCCGTACGGACTACATCAATCTCATAATCCGATTTTTTGAAGGCAGTCGCTACGGAATCCGCAAACAGAAAATTCTGCATATCAACCACTATTTTTCGCATCGAACCATCCTCCTTTCTTTCAGCGATATATCCGATGTGTCTGCTATATTTCTTTTTTTCTTTAGTCTAACAGAGAAAAATAGCTCTGTCTGTCCTCATAAATGTGGACAAATAGGCATTTTACACAAAAAAATCGCTCTACCTAATAAAAAGCAGAGCAATTTTCACATCTAAATCCTATTTTATTTTCTTCTTATACGTCGAGCTGACTACTCGGTACGACCAGGCGTTTGCTTACCGCCGCAACCATCAGGCGATTGCGGTTTGTGTATCCTGTTTTCTCTAACATCCGGTTGATATAGGTACGAACCGATGATTCTGCCACATGAAGCTTAGCCGCAATCTCGGCATTCGTCTTCCCTTCACACAACAAACGTAAGGTTTCCATTTCCTGATCGGAAAGGTCACAGGAAAGTGCTTTTCCAAGCTGCACAGCCGGCACCTTGTCCGGCCAGAAATTTTTACCTGCAAGTGTCCCTTCGATCACGCTAATAAGATCACCGGAAGGAGAATCCTTATACCAGAAGCTGTCCGCTCCTATTTTCCTTGCACGATCCAGAAATCGTCCTTCTAACATGGAGGTCACCATTACGATCTTGATCCGTGGATAGTATTTTTTGATTGCTTCAGCCGCATCTAATCCATCCGAATCATTTTCTGTACAAATATCCATCACCACCAGGTCAATATGCCCCTCACCACATCTCTGCAATGCTGCATCTGCCCGGGTCAGGGCAGATGCCATTTCACATTCTGTGCTTTTTTCTATGCAAGAGCACAAATACTTACGGGCAAGCATCTGATCTTCAACAATTAGTATTTTTTTCACTTTCATTCCTCCCTAACGTGTTAAATCTTAGAAATTTCTATTACCAGAGCAAACTCCGGAAAACTCTGTACGAGCATCCTTCCGCCTTCCGTTTCAATCCGGTGACGCAGATTGGTAAGTCCTCCACCTTCCCGGATTTCTCTTTCCGGAGGCTGTCCGTTGTTATAAATCATCACGGTATAGCCGGTTTCATTTTCAAAAACATTTGCCTCCAGTTCTGTCGCTCTCGCATATTGAAGGGCATTATTCAGACATACCTGCATAGCAGCATACATCATCTCTGCTGCTTTTCCCGGTGGTTCCTTTCCTTCTATCTGCACAAGGACACCACTGCTTCTTGCACTGGCAAACAATTTCTCTTTTTCTGATAAATGTTCGACCTCCCGAAAAACAATATTCTTCTCCCATTCCCGCAGAACTGTTTCCACATCGATCCCGCCGAAATCTCCGGAAAGATACTGCTTTATTACAATAATACTGGCTGCAAGATTATCATGCATAGCAGATTTTGCCGTCAAAAGTTCTTTCTCCCGGGCAATCTTCTCCACATTTTCAGATAACCTTTGCAGATGTTCTTCATCCTCGGCAAGCTTCTTATTTTCCACAAAAAGCAGTCCGAGCACATGGCACAATTCCGTAACATCCGCAGCTGTAAGCTGGATATAGGTTTCTCCATATCGATCCGTTACTTCTGTTTTCTCAAACTGCCATATGGTATTATCCGGAAAACGATAGGTACCCTCCATATTCGAAAGCTGCCGAATTCCTTCCGGGGGGCTCGCAAGTGCCCGCTCAACTTCACCGAGATACTGCATATCACTTTCAAATAAATAATGACTCAGACGATACATCTGCCTGTTGCAAAGAACAATACTTCCTCTGCTGTCAAAAAAGCAGATCGCCGTAGGAAGCTGGTCAAATCCTTCCTTGATAAGATTAAACCCAAAGCGCCTCAACCTACGCATTATCCTCTCCTCCTATTGCTGTACGTATCAGCCACAATCCATCCTCCCTGTCGGCCGTTACCTCAGAAGAGATAATTGGGGACAAATCAGCCGCGCATTCTACAGACAGATTCATCTCCTGATCGGACACAGAAATAAACAGCGAATGCAACTCATTTATCGTCATTTCCGTTACCGTTTTTAGCAGTTCGAACAAACGTACAACCTCTTTTGATGCTATCGGTTTTGTGGTTAAATAGACCGCACCACATTCAATTTTGCAGGAATTCATTGCACGTACCAGTTCATCGATCGTCAGCCTGAGTTCCTGCTGTGGAAGCTTTTCGTATTCCTGAGAAAGAAAATACAGATTCGCACTTCGCTTGATATAAGTACCGAGCAACAGAATCTCTTTCATACACGCCTGCATTACCTCAGGCTTTGCATTCTTACACTGTTCAAGAAGTTCCTTTATCCTCCTCGTCTGGGTTTTGTGTTTTTCTTCCAGTTCATCATAAATACGGTTCTTTTCCGTTAGTTCGTATAGCTCCTTCTGCATAAGATAAGCATCCTTTAATTTCTTTTTGTTATTCTCTCTTTTTCTTTTATTCTCATCAAGCTGCTTGCGAAGCTTGGTAAGGTGCTGCAAGTTATCTCCCCAAATGACAAAACCATCTTTAATCGGTGCCGAAGAAATGCGCATTCCATCCGGATAAACGATACTCTCCCCATCTTTTGGACATACCATATCCTCTCCTGCTGTGCGGGAACGAAGCAAAATCCGCCCATTTTGATCTGCAATGCAGGAGGCAAGCGTTGTCGCCTCATATAACTCGACATACCCTGTGTTTGACTGTATCATACGGCAATGGATACAGCTTTCGTATATTGCAGCATAAAAGAGACAAAACATTACATTCATATCTCCAAAAACATCACGGATGACCTGAAATCCCAAAAGATAAAGTGCTCCATACAAGAGCATCACGCAGCTCAAAATAAAAGGCATCATTCTCCGCTTTCCAATACTTGGAAGCCTTGTTTTTTTCAGCAGCTGAAATACTGAAAAAAATACACAGCCTATCGTCCATCCAACACTCACAAAATAAAGCGGACGATGGAAAAAGACTTTGTTATCCGGCACCCCCGGAATTCCGCTCGCAAACGAAAATACTTGCTGGTGGAAATCATTTGTGATAACAGCCAGAAACAATGCTGTCGGAATCAGCGATAACAACCAGCTTTTTCTGGAAAGCTGATAATCTTCGGATTTTCCCAGAAAAATTGCAGTATATGCACCAAGCAGCGGAATAAAAAGAATCGGCAAGTAATAAAGATACCACAAATAACGTGCCACGGTCAGATCTGTAACCACCTCATATTTCAAAGTACGCAAAGTCAACCAGATAAGCATCAGAACATCCATCAAGCGAAGACAGTGCAGCACCGGTTTCTGAATAATCCGCTGATCCAGAGAATACCCCCACAAGACAAATAATAATAAATACAATGCGGCACGCACATAGCTTGGATAGTTCCCTTCTATATCAAACCATGCCAGCAGCCGGCAGGAATATGCTGCTATGATTATCGCAAAAACAAAAAACATCAAATAAAGCTGTCTGGTGTTCCTTTTCACGAGTTCCTCCCTCTTGCCCGGCTCATCACCTCCGGGCATTTTTATCACCTATAGTATAGTATAAGCTTCCTTTTGGCGCAACTGCTTCCCCCGGATTAAAAAATAAAAGTATCGCCCATATACCTTGATACCGTCAACGCAAAAATTACATCTCCTCCCCTTCAGGACACCATACCACCGAGCATTCCGCCTACCCCACAGAGGATCCAGGCGATCATCATCTGCATTCCACCCTGCACGCTCCGGTAGATCCCTGCTGAAATTGCAAGCAGTAGCAGAAAATAGAGCATTCCAAGCATAAATCCCCTCAGGAATTTCCTTGTCTTCCCCATTTTTCCCATGGCAAATCCACCGGCAAATGTGGAAATTATGTAAACCGCAAGGATCCCGATCCGGACTGTTTTCTCACTTAAGTCAAACTTATACAGTCCAAAGGACAGTCCGAGCAGCATCAGCATCGTAAGAAAGTAAGAAAGCATCAGTGCTTTCACAAGTCTTGTAAAACAGATATTTCCAAACAGCTTTTTTTCCATAAGAACCCCTCCTGTCCTTTTATACTATGAGAGATTCTTATGAAATATTCCTTTACTGTTCCATCTGTCGTCCCAGAAATCCTGCTGCGCAGAGTATCATCTTCTGTTCCAACTCACCGGGTTTTTTCCTGCCGTCCTTTGCCAGGATCACGACAGAACCGATCGCATCTCCGGCACAGATGATCGGACTTACCACCTGCCATTTCAGTTCTGCATTCTGTCCTGACACAATGACCGTGAACTTCCGATCCATAGAGGATGCCAGAAACTGCTCCCTTCTTGCGATCACTTCCGCAAGCTGTCTTGTGATCAGCTGTTCCTGAAATTCTTTCTTCCCCGGTCCTGCTGCTGCGATCACCTGATCTGTATCTGTGATACACACCAGATATCCAAGCGTCTGTGCCAGACTTTCCGCATATTGGTCTGCAAAATTTCCCATTTCCCCAAGCGGTGAGTATTTTTTGAGAATGATTTCTCCTTCCCGATCGGTGAAAATTTCAAGTGCATCACCCTCACGGATACGTAGCGTGCGCCTGATTTCCTTCGGAACGACAATTCTGCCAAGATCATCGATCCGGCGGACAATTCCTGTAGCTTTCATATTGATTCTATTCCTCCTGTGTTCCACATATTTTCCATAATTTATTCGATATGGGTAGTATGTGGAAAAACGCAGAATTTTATTACTCCGTATCCCTGAAATCTTTATTTATAATATCTTTCTTCGATCATATCCAGAAAATCCCTGTTTAAATAGTCTTCCATCTTTTTAAATGTTTCTTCGTTGCGGATCAGTCTTCCCGGCTCCTGATATTCTACCCACGCCATTGCACACCATGTAATTCCCCTGAGACACGTGATCGGAATAAAAATGTTCAGACGTTCTTCGATTCCACTCACATCAAATCTGCCATTTACCGCCTGGATATATTTTCTTGTAAAATCAGCCATCTCTTCTTCTGTCAGAATCACATCTGTTTTCCAGAAAGTTGTCGTTGGTGCAAGGAAATGCCCCAGATCCTGAACCGGATCACCATAAAGCGGCTTTTCCCAGTCAACCAGATAATTGTCTTTTCCTGCGCCATTCATCAGGAAATTTCCTGAATTCAGCTCTGTGTTAATACAGCATCTGTATCCACTATAATCCCGGATCTCATTGATCTTCTCCTGTCCCAGCTCCAGAAGACGCCGGATCTGTACTTTTTTCTTTTCTTCTCCCAGATCAGACTCGTAGTATGTCTGCACCATCTGATTACATTCATCCAGAATCGCCTGCAGTGGATTCGATGGCGATATCAGTCCATCCGTTTCTTTTACCGGAACACTGTGGATATCCGCAAGACATTCTGCCGCTTCCATCAGATTCTTCCGATAATCCAGTGCACTCCCTTCCAGAAACTCCATAACCATCACACCATACGGCAGTTCCTTCTTACTTCCATCTACAAAAACCGGCACTGGAGTCCGCCCTGAATCCACCAGAAGCTCCAATGCATGATATTCGTATTCAATCTGATTTTCCAGATGCATCTGGCTTCCTGTATTGACACGAAGCACCAGTTTCTTTCCGGTCAGTGGGTGTACGAACCAGTAGTTGATGTTATATTCGCCCTGTGCCAGTGGCTGATAGGCAATCTGAATTTCCTTCTGCTCTTCTTTCCCGATCCCGATTCCTTCCAGATAATGTTCTGTCTGTACATATTCTTTTAATCCCTGAATTCTTTCCATCTTATTCTCCCAGCCTTCCCCACTTTTTATCTTTTTCACTCATTCTGTATGGCACATCAAGCTCTGGCCATGCAACGTTGATCGTCGGATCGTTCCAGGCAATCCCGCCCTCATCATCCGGATGATAAAAATCCGTACATTTGTAGCAGAATTCTGCCTGGTCGCTCAGCACCAGAAATCCATGCGCAAATCCTTCCGGAATGTAAAACTGCTTTTTATTCTCTTCCGACAGTTCAATTCCATACCATTTTCCATAGGTGGCACTTCCTTTCCGGATATCCACCGCCACATCAAATACGGTTCCCCGGATCACCCGGACTAGCTTTCCCTGCGGATATTTCTTCTGAAAATGAAGTCCTCTCAGCACTGCTTTTCCAGAACCGGACTGATTATCCTGTACAAACTTCATCGTAAGTCCGGCTTCCTCCATATCCTTCTGATTATAAGTTTCCATAAAATATCCACGCTGATCACCATGCACCGACGGTTCGATCACGCAGAGTCCTTCGATTCCACCTGCATTTTTTTCTACCTTTATCTGTCCCATTTTCCTTTTATCCTTTTCTCTCTGCAAGAACTTCCTGCAAATATCTCTCCAGCGCATTCTTCCAGACCGGCAGTGGCTGAAATCCTTCTTCACAGATCCTTTTTCTGTCAAGTCTGCTGTTAAACGGTCTTGCTGCTTTTGAAATTCCGTATTCTGCTGTCGTAACCGGAATCACTTTTACATCTGCATATTCTTTTTCACCAAGCTTCACAGCCTGTGCGAAGATTTCTTTTGCAAAATCATACCAGCTGACATATTCTCCTTCATTAGTCACATGATAGATTCCATATCGCTTTGTCATCGACAGATTTGCAAGAAATTTTGCAAGATCTGCTGTGTAAGTCGGCGTTCCAATCTGATCACATACCACTCGAAGTTCTTTCCGTCTTTTCCCCTGCTCCAGCATGGTCTTCACGAAATTATTCCCGTTTTTCCCGAATACCCAAGCGATTCGCACAATAAAATACTCTTTCAGTTCTGCTTTCACTGTCTGTTCACCCTGTAATTTCGTTTCACCGTATCGGTTCAGCGGCGAAAACTCCTCACAATCCGGTTCCCACGGTCTGCTCCCCTGTCCACCAAACACATAGTCTGTACTGATATAAACCATTTTAGCATGAATTTTCTGGCAGGCGGATGCAAGATTTGATGTGCCCTTTCCATTAACTTCCCATACTTTTTCATAGTTTTCCGGCTCTTCTGCCGCATCCACCGCCGTCCACGCCGCACAGTGAATCACAATATCCGGTCTGAGCTTTTTCATTACTGCCTCGACTTCGTTTCTGTCTGTGATATCCATCTTCACATAACGACCTGCTGTTTTTCTCTTTTTGCTGCCGCTTCCCGTCACTTCATATCCCCGGTTTTCCAGTTCACGTACAACATCCTTTCCAAGCTGCCCGGCAGCACCCGTCACCAAAAACTTTAGCATTTTATTTTCATTTCCTTTTCTACGATCGGTCTCCACCACTCCTGATGATTCAGATACCAGTTGATTGTTTTCTTAATTCCTTCTGCAAAAGAAGTTTCCGGAAGCCAGCCAAGCTCTCTGTGGATCTTTGACGGATCGATTGCATATCTTCTGTCATGCCCTTTCCGATCCTCCACATAAGTAATCAGCTCTTCCGGCTTTCCAAGCTCCCTGCAGATCAGCTTCACAATATCAATATTCTTCATCTCGTTATGCCCGCCGACATTGTAAATTTCCCCTTCTTTTCCGTGACGCAGGATCAGATCGATCGCCCGGCAGTGATCCTTTACATAAAGCCAGTCACGGACATTTTTCCCATCACCATAGACCGGAAGCGGCCGGTCATGAAGCGCTTCGACGATCATCAGCGGAATCAGCTTTTCCGGCAGATGATATGGTCCATAGTTGTTGGAACAACGGCTGATTGTAACCGGAAGTCCATACGTTCTGTGATAGGACTGTACCAGAAGATCTGCCGCTGCCTTGGATGCACTGTACGGACTGCTCGTATGGATCGGTGTCTCTTCTGTAAAAAACAGATCCGGCCGTTCAAGCGGAAGATCCCCATACACCTCATCCGTAGAAACCTGATGATAACGCCAGATTCCATATTTCCGGCACGCATCCATCAACACTGCCGTTCCCTTTATATTGGTATCCAGAAAGACTTCCGGATTTTCAATCGACCGGTCCACATGACTTTCCGCTGCAAAGTTAACTACTATATCCGGGTGTTCTTCCTCAAACAGCCGGTATACAGTCACCCGATCCGTCACAGATGCTTTCACAAAACGGAACACTGGATTTTTCATTGCTGCTTCCAGGGTTGACATATGCCCTGCATAAGTCAGTGCATCCAGACAGATGATTTGATCCTCCGAATGCTTTTCCATCATATAATAAATAAAGTTGCTGCCAATAAATCCGGCACCGCCGGTAACAATGATTTTCATAAACTCTCTCCCCTGTCTAAAACAGATTCTCTCTGAACTTTCCTTCTGCTACGTCATGCAAATATTGTCCATACTGATTCTGTCTGTATTTTTCACAGACTTCCAGCAGTGCGTTTCTGGAAATCCAGCCATTCATATAGGCAATTTCTTCCAGACATCCAATTTTCCGGTGCTGATGAGTCTCTACCGTCTTCACAAAATTGGTCGCATCTGTCAGACTCTCATGGGTGCCCGCATCCAGCCAGGTAAAACCCTGACCCAGAAGCTCTACCCGAAGTCTTCCCTGTTCCAGATAGATCCGGTTAAGATCCGTGATCTCCAGCTCCCCGCGTCTGCTTGGCTTTAACTGTCCTGCATAATCGCTCACCCGGTTATCATAAAAATACAGACCTGTCACACAGTAATTACTTTTCGGATGTTCGGGTTTTTCCTCAATGGAAACCGCCTTGCCCTTTTCATCAAATTCCACGATACCAAACCGTTCCGGATCATCCACATAATATCCAAATATGGTTGCACCGTCTCCTCTCTCCGCTGCTTTTACCGCTTCTAAAAGACGTTTCTTAAGCCCATGCCCGGCAAACAAATTATCCCCCAGGATCATTGCCGCCGCATCATTGCCAATAAATTCTTTTCCTATTATGAACGCCTGCGCAAGACCTTCCGGTCTTTCCTGCACCGCATAGGTTAATTCGATGCCGAACTGATGCCCGTCCCCGAAAAGTTCTTCAAATCTCGGTGTATCCTGTGGTGTACTGATGATCAGGATTTCCCGAATTCCTGCACTCATAAGAACTGACAACGGATAGTAGATCATCGGCTTGTCATACACAGGTAAAAGCTGCTTGGATGTCACCATCGTAAGTGGATAGAGCCGGGTTCCTGATCCGCCTGCCAAAATAATTCCTTTCATTTTCATATCCCCGTTTTTCATTTTTATCTTTTTATTCTACCACGAAACAGCAGTTAGTTTAATAAAATCTCTCAATTATACCTATAGATTTTATCTATTCCGCTTTTATATATAGATTAAAACAATTATGAAATTTTTGTGAAAACTGTTACAATGTAATCGTAACCTATTTTTGAGAGTAAGGAGGAAAAATGAAAAGAAAATTATTACCAGTATTTCTGTCTTTCGCATTACTTGCGAACGGCTCTCTGACAGCTTTTGCCGCTGATCCGGTTGCTGATGCCGTTACAGAAAGTGATGTGCAGACTACTGTTTCTGAAGATCAGGGGAATCCAGAAGAAACTACTCAGGAAGAAGTTTCTGAAGACGAAGCAGTTTCTGAAGACGAAGCAGTTCCAGCTAATGAATCTGATGCTATCACAGATTTCGAAACTGCATATAAAGCATATACTTTTGGCGCAAATGTAAGCGGCCCAGATGCTATTTCAGCCGATAAAAATACTGTTGCTGTTTTAGACGTTCGTTCTTCTGCAAACTATGAGCTTTCTCACTTAGAGGGTTCTTTCTCAACACCTGTATTTAATGAGGATGGCAGTATCATCAAAACTTCTGAAGATGCTACTGCAAAAGCTTTCACAGAAACTGTAACTAATAACACAAATTTCCAGAACAAAGAGCTTTACCTTCTTTGCAACAGTGGTGCAAGAGGGGCTCGTGCTGCTGCTGTTTTATTAAAACGTGCTGGATATGATACCAGTCGTATTCATACCATTACAGGCGGAGCAACAGGTCTTGAAGTTCGTTACGCATTCCTTGGAACAAACAATTCTGTAACCGGTGCTGAAGCTGTAGCTGCTGTTGATTCAAATGACGTGGTTATCGTAGATGTACGTACAAAAGAGGACTTTGCAATCGGTCATTTGAAAAAATCTCTTTCTCTTCCTGTTTTCTATCTGAATGAAGAAGGAAAACAGGTTGTAGCAGAAACCAACCAAGATCCATATGCAATAACCTTTGCTAAATATGTGCAGGATAACCCTTCTACCTTCTCAGGCAAAAAAGTATACGTCCTCTGTAACAGCGACCAAAGAGGTGCAAAAGCCGCCACTGCATTACTTGCAGACAAAGGTGTTGACCCGAATACAATCTACACCATTACCGGTGGTGCAGACGATAAAACAGTACAAAGTGCTTTTGTAACTGTAGACGGCTACAAATTCGTAAGCGGAACTGATGCTATTGCCGCTGCAAAAGACGGAAGTGCATACATTATTGATGTACGTTCTTCAAACGCACAGACAAAGACAGGTACTTTGAAGGGATCTATTTCTCAGTCTCTGTTTGACGCCGACAACAAACTTGACACAGCTGAAGCTGAAGCACTTGAAATAGCCTTCAAGGAAGAAATTCCTTCCAAAATACCAAAAGACAAACCAATCTACATCATCTGCAACAGTGGTGCAAGAGGGGCTCAGAAAGCAACCAAACTTCTTGGAGAACTTGGCTATAACACAAGCACTAAGGAAGATGGAAAAGTATACACCATCACAAACGGTGCAAAAGGTCTGGAACTCCTGTACGCAATGTCAGGAACAGATGGAAATGCTGTAGACGGAAAAACAGCTGTTGCTGCTGTTGGAAAAGACGATGTAGCAATCCTTGATGTACGTGCAACAGGCAACTATGGTGCCGGACATTTGAAAGGTTCTATCTCAACACCAGTATTTAATGCTGATGGTGTTGCAAAAACTACAGATGACCAGCTTTCCAAAGATTTCACAAAATATGTAACAGACAACAAAGCCACTCTTGAGAAAAAAGAACTCTATCTTCTCTGCAACAGTGGTGCAAGTGGTGCAAGAGCAGCTACTGCTTTATTAAAATCTGCCGGATATGATCTTGCAAAAGTGCATACTATCACTGGTGGTGCAAAAGATGCTGATGTAAAAGCTGCTGCAATCTATGTTTCTGACACTCATGTAATCAATAAAATGGCAGATACAAAGAACTACCTGATTCTTGATGTACGTTCTACAGCTTCTTACACAAAAGGACACTTAAAGGGATCTCTTTCCCTTCCACTTTTTGACAAAGATAACAAACTTCCGGATGATCTCGCAAAAGCATTTACAGAATATGTAACTGCTCACAAAGCAGATTTTGAAGGAAAAACAATTTACGTTCTTTGCAACAGTGGTGCAAGAGGTGCTGCAAAAGCAACTCAGCTTCTCAAAGAAGCCGGAATCACCAACGTATTCACCATCGAAAACGGTGCAAAAAGTGAAGTGATCCAGAAGCATTTTGTAACAGATCCTGTCGCTGATCCTGATACAAAGAAGGACAACAATGGCAAAGATAACAATAAAAACCTGAATAACGGTAAAACCACTACTGCTGCTACAACAAAGACAGGAGATACCGCTCCTATCGCTGCTCTCGCAGTTGCAATGCTCGCTGCTCTTGGCGCAATCATTGCATTCGGTAAGAAAAAAATTGTAAAATAATAATTATTCCCAAAAAGGTTACAAAAGCGGGACGTTGACTAAATTGCCAACGTCCCGCTTTTTCAAATTCATTCATATTCATACGATGTTCAGATCTCGTTGATCTGCTTCTCTTTTATTTCTCCAGATCTCCTTCCACACACCATCTGTAAAAAGATTCGTCATAGTTCTCTGAATTTTCAAAGCCACACATTTCCATTACAAGCTGCATATAAGCTGAACGGATTCCTCCGGTACAGTAAGTAATAATATGATCCTCTTTTGAAAGTCCTGCATCTTCAAACATCCTGGTCAGATCTTCATTACTCTTTAATGTACTGTCACTGTTAAATAAATCCGTATAACGGATCTGGATTGCCCCTGGAAGATGTCCCCCATTTGCCTCCCCATACATTGTCTTTCCATTGTATTCTTTATCTGTACGGGTATCCACAATTTTACAGTCGTCATAAATCTCTTTCAGCTCATCCGTATTGATCACATGCGTTTCATCAATCGAATCAATTTCTACCGATACCGGTTTCGGCTCTGCTGCTCCTTTGACAGTCTCAACTCCTGCTGCTTTCAGTGCTTTGATCCCGCCATCTACGATTTTCACATCCTCATAGCCTGCCGCGATCAGCTCCCATGCAATCCTGCCATCTTCTCCCCAGCCTTTCTCCGCATTTGAAAAAAGCACGATTTCCTTATCTTTTGCCAGCCCAAGCTCTCCTAATCTTTCGCTCAGGCGCTTTGTATCAAGGATACATCCCCAGTTTGCATCTCCCGCTTCCCCGTCTTCACAGGTTGCCAGATACTGCCATGTCGTTGCCACTGCACCTTTTACAGTACCTTTTTTCGCCTCATCTTCACCTCTTGCATCCACTATGATGATATCGTCCAGATTTTCTTTCACATAATCGGCGGTTACTACATACTTTCCTTCAAATGGTTCACTGCTGTCTGATGCCGAATTCTTTGCACCACATCCTGAAAGTGATGAAATCGCAAGAATTCCTGCAAGAAATAATGCTGTTCTTTTCATAATCTTTTCTCCTCGTCTAATCTTCTTTCTTCTAACTATAACATATCTTCAATCTATTCACTAATTGATTGTCCTTATCCCGGATTAAGTATATTCATCTTTTCTATAAATCACTTTTTCAGCAGACGCATGATTTTTCTCATCGGTTCTGTTATTTTCCAGCTGGTTGAATTTGCATATGTCTGGATCATTTCATCCTGCTCCCTGATCTTATCCTCATATTTCTTAAGCTGCCCTGTTTTCTGTTCCATCCGTCTGCCAAGTTCATCCAGCTGTTCTTCATAATGCGCGGCCTGCCTTCGCTGTCCTTCTATATATTCCTGCTGCTGTTCAATCGCTGCATTTTGTTTTTCAAGCTGTTCTTTCTGCTGCCCGATATACTCATCTTTCTGTTTGAGAATATCTTTATAATACGCCAGTTGCTGGCTTCCTTCTTCAATTTCACTCATCAGCCATGGCGTCTTATACATATGTTCTCCATTCCACTGATACAGATCAAAAATATCCAGATGGAAATGCTCTCTTAAAGTCTCCATTGCATTTGCTTCTCTCATAATCTGCCCCAGCATTTCCATCCCCGCTGCTTTCAGTCCCGGTACTTCCTCTATACATTTCATCAACCAGAATGCTTTTTCAAATTCCAGCTGTAAATGTGATACAGAATCCGGATTCCGGAAATCTTCCCGGAAAAACTGACAAAATTTTTCATCCGTCATCGATTCAACACAATTTTTCCGGATCATGACAGATTCATTAAATGCGCGGACTGAATTTTCTCTTGTTGACATACTGATCTGTTTCTTTCCTTTTATATCCCATTGAAAGCGGATCAGTCTCTCTTCCAGAACCGTGATCTCTGACTCACTTACAAGCCGAAGCCACAGGTCATAATCCGCCAGCTGACGATACAAAAGATTGAAATATCCAATCTTGTCCAAAACGGATTTTCTGACCAGCGCCGAAGGATGACAAAGAAAATTCCCAGATTGCAGAAGCGTATGCAGATATTCTTTCTGTGTCGAACACTTCCTGTTAAAAAGCTCTGCCATATCCCTGCATTCTTCTGACAGATCATTGCCACTTTCATCAACCAGATATACTCTCGTAAAACATGCCCCGAGCATCCGATCCTCTTCCATAACCGTCACTTGCTTTTCCAGCTTGTCCGGCAACCATGCATCATCGCTGTTCATAAATGCCACATAGTCTCCTTGGCAGTGATAAAGCCCCTGATTTGCTGCATAACAGTAAAACGAATTCCGATTCAGTTTAAAATATCTGATCCGTGGATCCTGATAGCTTTTAATCAGTTCTTCTGTTCCATCGGTCGATCCGTCATCTACGATGACAAATTCAAAATCCGGATACGTCTGACAAAGTACGCTGTCAATCGCCTGTTTCAAACAAAATCTCCGGTTATAAGTACACATCAAAACGCTAACCATTATTCTACATCTCCAACAACAGCCCATCTCCAGAATGACTGATCATAATTGTATGTATGTTCAAATCCACACATTTCCATTACCAGCTGTGTATATGCCGAACGGATTCCTCCTGTACAATAAGTGACGATCTCATCATCTTTAGACAGTCCTGCATCCTCAAACATTTTTGTCAGTTCTTCATTGGATTTCAGATATCCCGCATCATCGAACAGATCCGTGTACCGGATATGAATTGCTCCCGGAAGATGTCCTCCCTTTGCTTCATCATACAGGATTGCTCCTTCATATTCTTCATCGGTACGCACATCCACAATTTTGTACTCGTCATAATTCTTCTGTAATTCTTCGGTTGTCATCACATGGGAATAATCAATTTCATCGATTTTTACTTCTGCCGGTTCCGGTTTGGATGCGAGGAACTGTGTCTTGATTCCACTGTCTTTCAACGCCTTCCATCCGCCATCTACCATCTTCACATCTTCATATCCGGCTGCCCGGAGTTCCCAGAGAAGTCTCGCATCATCTCCCCATCCATCTAGGGTCTCACCGATCAGAATAATTTCTTTATCCTTTGTAATTCCAAGATTGCCAAGAGTCTCTTCCAGCTGTTCCGGCTCCTGGATGCACCCCCATTTCTCATCTCCCTGTTTTCCTTCTGTAATACTCCAATCCTGCCATACTGTAGCAATTGCACCTTTTACAGTTCCAAGGATTGCCTTTTTTTCTCCCCTTCCATCTACAAACAGCGTATTTTCATCTCCAACCTTGCTGATTGCATACTCCGGCTCAACGATCCACTCTCCCACAAAATGATTTTCATTGGATTTCTCTGCCGTACTTTCCGTCTTCTGTTTCTGTCCACATCCTGTCAGACCAATTGCTGCTACAAGCAATACACTGCATAACCACTTTGTTATTTTTCTCATTCCTTTTTCCTCCTTTAATCATCACCATAATAGTAATCTTCCTCATAATAATCCGGCGGTGTTTCTGTATCCGGCTGCTGTGGTTCTGTCACTGCTGATGAACCAGATCCACTGTCGGCTGATGAATTGCCAGAATCCGTTCCGGCATTTCCATCTTCCGTCACTTCTATATTACTTTCTGTATGATTCGTTTCCTCAGATGTCTTGTCTTCCGACTTTTCATTCTCTTTTTCCGTCTCGTCTGTTTCCTCATATTTTCCACTGGAAAGCGCATCTTTTATTTCATCATCAATTCCTTTTACTGTCCCTGATACCTGATAATCTGTATCTCCAAACAGGAACTGATGTACTTCGGCAACATTGGATGCCAGTGTATCTGCGATTTCTGTACTTCCTACACCAGAAAGCATTTTGGAATACCTTGTATTTGGAAATCCAAGTGTTTCACCTACTTTATATTTTTGAAAATCTTTCGCATAATTCAGAATTTCAGTAAAAGAAAAATTGGTTGCAATCTGTGGAAAAACACTGTCAGCAATCTTATTGATCGTCGTCAGATCCATCTGCTGCAGCTTCTGCATGATATTCAGAAGGACGATTCTCTGACGCACTGTACGCTGCGCGTCTCCACCATCTGTATAACGGATTCTCGCATAAGAAACCGCCTGTACTCCATTCAGATGATAGCTACCTCCGACTTCCGGCTCAATCTTCTTATAACTTTTTCCGGTTACTTCAGAAGTCTCCACACAATAATTATTCATGTGGACTACTTCTGCATCAGTCAGCTCCAGATTCATTCCTCCCACCGCATCAATTACATCGACTAAGGCATTAAAGTTCACAGATACATACTTCTCAATGTTCATATCCATGTTCTCATTCAAAAGAGCAACACCCCCATCCGGTCCGAAATAAGAATAGGCTGCATTCGCCTTATTATAACTTCCATCTTTCAGCCGCATAAAAGTATCACGGTACACCGATACCATTTTCACTTCATAAGTTTCCTGATTCAAACTTACGATCATGATCGTATCACTTCGATTTCCTTTATCTAGTGACCCATCCCTAGAATCCAGCCCGAATACTGCCACATTCAGATATCCGCTTTTATGCTCCACCTCTTCTGTAATAGACTCTTTCAACGTTTCTTTTTTTACTTCAATCTTCTGAATTTTGTTCACTTTACTGGCAGCATATCCGAATACGGCACCTGCCGCCCCCAGAACAAGTGTCAACACTACGCAAATAAACACTATTATCTTTTTCTTCCATGACCATCCTGCAATTTTTTTAAGCATCCTCATCATTCCTTCCTCTCCAGTAATTATGATTCATTGTCAGTTTCATGATGAAACTTTCCGGTAATTGTCGGTAATGTTTTCCCATCTGGTAGCCCAGATATTTGCACCCGCTTTCCACAAACAGCTGTATAATCTGCAAATATTTTCTTTCTTTTAAAAGCTTTTTCACAAGTGTGCAAATCAGGTGTATGCCTTCTTTCTCTGACTTTACTTTTTCAAATATTTCTGGATGACATGCCTGCGATACACCCTGGTCAAAATTTCTCCTTATCAGCTCTCTGTAAGTATACTCATGAGAATGAATCACCCGTGCATCTGCTTTATAAATAATCTTCCATCCATTTTGGATTGCTCCTGCTGCAAAGATCAAATCTTCATTGATGATAGCCGGATGCGGAAATCCTCCCAGTTCCAGATAGACTCCTCTCCGATAGGCAGCACATACATTGGAGCAAAAATAAGTTTTTATTCCCAGTTTTGGCAAATCCTTCTGCGATTTAATCTGGCTTTTTGGGGGATAATTGAAAACTCTCGTATATTTTTCCAACAGACCACAGTTCTGATCCGGTATCTGTCTGGCATAAGCTGCCACAGCATCCGGATGCTCATTTAATACTTCTGAAAGCTTTTCCAAAAGAAACGGATCTGCCGGAACTGCATCCTGGGTCATCATGACCACAATATCTGCATCTGACATCCAGATTCCCTGCTCTCTGGTTCTTCCATGATCAAATTCTTTTTCCAAAATCGGAATCTCTGTAACAGAAACCCGGTCTTTACAAACCGAAACATCCAGCTTTATCCCATCCCTGGTGTGTAACAGAATGATTTGCTCCGGAAGGTGCGTCTGTCTGCAGAGCCTGTGCAATACTTTATGCAGTTTTTCTGTCGGTCTGTAGACCGGTATGATCACATCTATCTTCATCTTCCGTCAAAAAATCCTTTAAAAATTGTCAGAATCAATATTTTCATATCAAATACCATTGTCCAGTTCTCAATATAGTAAAGATCATATTCGATCCGCTTCTCAATGGAAGTATCTCCCCGGTAGCCATTGATCTGCGCCCATCCAGTCATTCCCGGACGTACCTGATGCTTTACCATATAACGTGGAATTTCATCCCGGAACTTTTGCACAAACTGCGGTCTTTCCGGTCTTGGTCCCACCAGACTCATCTCCCCTTTCAGCACATTAAAAAGCTGCGGCAATTCATCTATACTTGTTCTGCGGATCAGCTTTCCAACCGGTGTAATCCTCGGATCATTCCTGGTAGACCATTCTGCTTTTTCCTTTTCTTCATCCTGCATGATCATAGACCGAAATTTGTACATATAAAATACCTGGTTATGCAGTCCAACTCTTTCCTGCCGGTAGATCACACTCCCTTCCTCTGTCAAGGCAACCACCAGCACAGTAAGCAGCATGACCGGTGAAAAAAGAATGATTGCAACCGTTGCCCCAATCAGATCAACTGCCCTCTTTGCCGCCCTGTTCCGCATGATATTCAGTGGAACTCTGCGGACATGGATCACCGGAATCCCCTGCACATCCTCAATATAAGGCCTGGTAGAAATCACATTTCCAAAATCAGGAATCATTTTCGTGTGTACCCCTGCCTTCTCACAGACATCCACAATCCGCTCCAGTTTTCCATAATCCTCTGCACGAAGCGCAATCACAACCTCATCCAGTTCATTCCCCTCCAGTATTCTTTCCAGTTTCTCTTCATCTTTCAGATGGGCAAACACTTGATATCCCCACTTTGGATTCTCTCTCAGCCTGTCCATATACTGTTCTGCCATCTGACTCTCTCCAATCATCAGGATATGTTTCTGATTCAGTCCCTGCTTTCGCATTTTCCACAAAATTGTGCGAATCAGATATCTCGAAGCAAATTCCAGCGAGATGTTTATAAAGAAGAAAATACACAGCATCTGTCTTGAAAAATGCTCCTGCTTTATAAAATAAAGTACCAGGATAAAGATCATAAATCCAATTCCATTGGCACGGATGATATCCATCAGCTCCTTACGGTAACTTTTTACCCTCCTTGGCATATAAAGCTGAAAAATACTATACAAAAGCAGATATCCAGGGATTATTAAAAACAAAGCTGAAAAATACGTTTTCGCCGGAAGAACCCCTGCGTCCTGCACAAAAAACCCACTTTTAAATCTCAGATACCATGAGAAAAAATATGTAGCACCAATGATTCCCGCATCCATACATACCTGCGCTTTATTTAACATCCGCTGATTGTTCTTTATCAAAATACCACCATCTTTTCTCTATCCATCTTCTTTTTCACGCAAAGAATAATCACACTTCACCAGCGTAAGATTAGGATTGTACATCGGATCTCCTTTTTCCATGATTTCAGACCAGTTCCGGCGTACATAATCAATCTCACACTGATATCTTCTGATCTTTTCCTCATTATCTTCTGCCCCTCTCGATCTGGATTCATAATGATACAGTTTCACATAAGGATCATACACTACAAGATATCCACATCTGCGTACCTTCAGACAGAAATCAATATCATTGAACGCCACTGCAAGTTGCTCTTCAAATCCACCCACTTCTTCATATACAGAACGCTTTACCATCATACATGCTGCGGTCACCGCTGACAAATCCTGCTGAGTACTTGCTTTGTGCAGATACCCGGAATAACCTTTTGGAAGTCCCCGGAACATATTACCAGCAATTCCCCGAATCCCAACAATGACTCCAGCATGCTGCACCTGACCATTTGGATAATAAAGCTTTGCTCCGACAATCCCGACTTCTTTTCTCTGGCAGTTCGCAAGCATTTCTCCTAGCCAGTCCTTTCCAATCACTTCTGTATCATTATTCAGAAGTACCAGATATTCTCCATCAGTCTCGCTTACTGCGTAGTTGTTGATCGCCGAATAATTAAATGGCCCATCCCATCTCAGAATTCGGATATGGTCCGATTCTATTTTATCATAGTAAGCAAACGTCTCTGCCTTTTTACTGTTATTTTCAATAATCGTAATCTCATAATTCTTATAAATCGATTTGGAAATGGACTGCAGACATTTTTCCAGATCTTTCACATGATCTTTATTGGGAATCAGAATGGAAATCTTCGGATTCCCCTGCACCTTATACCGGACACGATAAAACCCTCTATCCAGTTCCGGTAAAACTTCTGCATGTTCACCACATCTTAGCAGATGTGCTTCTATGGCACGCTGTCCAGCTTCAAATGCATAAGTTTTACTGATTGGATTGTCCGCAGTAGAAACCTGATGTACCCTCCAATGATAAAGAATCCTCGGCACATGCGCCGTTATCGTTTTTTCCACACACCTGAAAACCAAATCGTAATCCTGCGCTCCGTCAAATTCACTTCTCAGACCGCCCATTTCTTCAATCAGACTTTTTTTTATCACACAAAAATGACAGATATAATTATTCGCCCGCAACAGATCCAGATTGAAATCCGGTTTAAAATGCGGCTGAAAATGTTTTTTCAGATCTGCCGTCACTTTGTCCTCATCTGAATAAAGAAGTCCGGCCTCCGGATATTCATTCAGTTTTTTTACCATCTCATACAGCGCATCCGGCGCAAGCAGATCATCCTGATCCAGAAAACCAATATAGGTTCCGGCAGCTTCCTTGATCGCTGCATTTGTATTTTCAGAAATTCCTCTGTTTTCACGCATTCCGATCAGACGGACAGTTTTTCCTTTAAACACATCCTCTTCGAGAATTTCTTCTATTCTGTGTCTCTCTTCATCCGAAACAGCCATACAGAGTTCCCAGTTTTTATAAGTCTGCCGGCATACTGACAAAAGCATCTGTCTCAAAAATTCCTCCGGCGCCTGATATACCGGAACAACAATACTGATCAGGGGTGCATACGAAAACGCTTCCTGTCTTTGTCTTTCCATCTCTTCTTTGGTCCGCCTGTGATTCTGATACCATTTTTCATAATCAATCTTCTGAAAACGGATCCTTTCTTTTAAACGTATCATAAACTCTTTTGGTCCAAAGTACCGAAGATATACAAGCCCTTTTTTTACCCGATACAGAGACATTTTATTGAACATCTCCTATCTCCTCTCCACTTTTGCCAGATGATTCAGTCCAAAGTCATTATGATCCAGTGTCAGATTCGGACTGTAATACGGATCTCCATTTTCCAGAATCTTTTTCCACCTAGTCTGAAACAATTTAATTTCTCTGTTAAAACGTTCAATTTTCTCCTCTGTGTCTTCATATCCTCTTGACTTGGACTCATAATGAATCAGTTCCGCATATGGATCATATACGATCAGATATCCTGCTTTCCGTATTTTCAGACACAGATCTACGTCATTAAATGCCACCGCAAACTTCGGATCAAATCCTCCGACTTCTTCATACACCTGTTTTTTTATCATCATACAGGCTGCTGTCACTGCACTCAGATCATGGATCACCTGCGCCCTCGCAAAATATCCCGGCGAATCTCCGTCCATTCCAAGAAATGCATGTCCTGCCACTCCTCCAAGCCCGATGATCACTCCTCCATGCTGAAGCGTTCCATCTTCATAATACATTCTCGCCCCGACAGCACCTACCTCTTCCCGCATACAATAGCTCAACATTTCTTTAATACAGTCATTGCCGATCATTTCTGTATCGTTGTTCAGAAACAGCAGATATTCGCCGGTCGCATGATCAATTCCATACTGATTGATCTCCGGATAATTGAATCCTTCTCCTTTCCAGTACAGAACCTTAACTTTTGGATACTCATGCATGATCCTTCTATAATCTTTAAACGTTTTCTTTTTCTGGCTGTTATTTTCTATAACAAGAATTTCTATATTCTCATAGGTATTTTTTTCCCGGATCGATCGCAGGCATTTGATCAGATCATCTGTGTGATCTTTGTTCGGAATAATAACCGATATCTTAGGTGTTTGTTTTACCGGATATTTCGTCCGGTACATTCCCGGATACTTCGTTGGAATGACTTCTGCTTCAATTCCCATTCTTCTGTAATGCGCTCTTACCGCTTTTGCACCTGCATCCACAATATAGGATTTATTGTCTGCACTGCCTGCTGTAGATCCTTCGCATGCTCGCCAGTGATATAGGATTTTCGGTATATGCCGGATCTTATCGGTCTTCTCAACACACCGGAGTACAAAATCATAGTCCTGTGCACCATCGTATTCGCCGTTCAACTTTCCTGCCGCCTGATATAATTCCTTTTTAACAACCACCAGATGACAGAAATAATTTGTTGTACAAAGCATATCTGGATTAAAATCCGATTTGAAATGAGGGAAGAAATACTCTTCTCCATCCATCGTAATCTTATCTTCATCCGTATAAATAAGCTCTGTATCCGGATATTCATTCAATTCTGCCACACACTCATACAATGCGTCCGGTGTCAGCAGATCATCATGATCCATAAAAGCGATATAATCTCCCGTTGCCATATCCAGTGCCACATTTGTATTATCCGAAATATGCAGTTGTTTTTTATTGTCCTTCACCCGGATTCGGCTATCCTTCTTTGTGTATTCTTCCAGAATCCCTGCAATCGACGAATCTTCCCCGCTTCCATCTGAAAGACAGAGCTCCCAGTTCTGATAGGACTGTCCTCTTACAGAATCCAGCATTTCCCGCAGATATCTTTCCGGTGTCCGGTAAAGAGGAACAACAATCGAAATCTTCGGCATCCGGGTAAATTGCTTTCTCTTCTGCCGGTACAGTCTGATCCTGGACGGCTCATGTCTTCGCAGCCATTCTTCATACTCTGTACCGTTTTTCCCACTCAATTTGTCACCCGCCCTGATAAACGCTGCACGGATTCCAAACTGACGATAATAGATTCTGACTTTGCGAAAATCATCCAGCATTTTCTGACGTCGCAGTTTTCTTTTGAGATTCATGATCTCTTCCGCATTTTTCTCTTCTTCTTCAAAGCATACTTCCAGTTTTCGCGGAATACCTTCCTCATAAAATGCCTTAAACCCGGCAATCTCTTCCTTTTTACATTCCGGATACTCTCGCAGCACATCCAGACGCCGGATTTTTTCTTCTTTCATCTCCAGTTCATTCTGATTCTCATCCAGAAACCGAATCGATGCATTTTTCCTGCTATAATACCATCCCTCGACTGAAAATCCTTTTTCTTCAGTATTCACCTTATCTATGCTGTTTGCCAGCCATTTCTCCAGGTTCTTCAATTCACTGACTGCAAAGGTCTTCATCAATTCTTCTTTTCCACGATACGACTGCAATACTTCCAGTCTGGACGCTTCTCTCCAGTCTTTCGGAAGATGTATCCAAAGAAAAAACTGTTTGGTTATAAGTCTTTTTCTTATCTTACGGAACTTCAACGGATGAATACGGATTCCATCCGTTGTATAAAATAGTTCCTTTCCATCCAGCCGGATTTCAATCCGGTTTCCATCTGGTCTGTTATCCAGAAAATATCCCGTAATAAGTAATCTGTCTTTTTCTTTTACATGAAACCGACATGTTGCGATATAAAAAGCATTTTCCATTTTTCAAATCCTCTCACTTCCACACTATCTGGAAAATAACCAGTTCAAAAACTGAAAGAAAACACAGATATACAATACTAACAGCAGAAATACGCAAAATGTTTCTATATCAAACCGATATGTAACCGTCTTTAAAATTAAAGTTCCTTCACTTTCTTCACTATTTATTTTCAAATTTGTTCCTTCCTCTGATGTCTTTTCCGTATAAAGTGCAATAGAATCTTTTTCAAATACTACTTTATACGCCTTCCCCCTGCATCTGGTTACCGTATCAAACGAAAATTCATTGAATTTGCCCGTTTTTATATCTCCCACCTTCTTCACAGATTCCGCAACCGTTTCTCCATTTTCACAATCCTGAAGATAAATTCGGATCTCTGTTTCTGGATCTTCCTGCAAATTCTGGCATTTCACCTGGATTCCATCCAGTGTCTCCTCCTCACAGACAAATTCCTGCGATATCTGATCCTGCGACACATCCATCATGACATACTGGTCATTTTCTATCATCCGGTCATAAATCGCATGCGTCTTATGAACATGTCCATAAACAAATGCAAGCAGAATCAGCACAATAACTGCTGCCAACTTTTCTACTTTTCTCATTTTTCCCTCTTATTCTGCTTCCTGATATTCTCTGCACAACTCATCTGCATCCCCGATACTGCGAACTCTTCCATGTTCCAGCCATACAATCCGGCTGCACAGATTTCTCACCTGCTCCATATTATGCGAAACAAACAAAATCGTAGCTCCATTCTCCTTCATCCGGTTAATTCTTGCTTCACATTTCTGCTGAAAATGGAAATCGCCTACCGATAATACTTCATCCACGATCAGAATATCCGGCTGTCCGATTGTTGCTACCGCAAACGCGAGACGCGAAAACATTCCCGATGAAAAATTTTTCACCGGTACATCCATAAACTGGTCCAGTTCTGAAAACTCTACAATCTCTTCATAGTGCTCCTCCAGATATTCCCTGGTATATCCAAGCAGCGTCCCGTTCAGAAATACGTTCTCCTTCGCAGTCAAGTCAAAATCAAACCCTGCTCCCAGTTCGATCAGCGGCGCGATCACACCGGAAGTCTTAACGCTGCCACAGGTTGGTTTCATGACACCGGCAATGATTTTCAACATCGTACTTTTTCCACTTCCGTTTACACCGATCAGTCCCAGTGTTTCTCCTTTATAGACTTCAAACGACACATCCTGCAGTGCCCAGAAATCCTGATAGGTAATCTTTTTCTTTACTCTCTGTATAAAATATTCCTTAAATCCATCAAATTTCTCTGATGCCAGACTGAATTTGATGGAAACATCTTCTACTTTTACAATTACTTTTTTCTCCATCCTTACTCCTACAAATCAAAGATAAAACCATCCTGATGCTTATAAAAAAACCAGCATCCCACTCCAAGACACAGTACAGCTTCTGCTGCTGTCACCAGAAGCATCACCAGACCTGGAAGTCTGCCATAGATCACAACATTCCGGAACATGATCAGAATACTGGTCAGAGGGTTTATCATTACCAGATGGTATAACCATTCCGGCAGAATCGACATTGGATAGATAACCGGTGTCAGATACATCAGCACTGCCATCAGCACCGAATACAAGTGCAAAACATCCCTGTATTTCACCGCAATCGTCGCCAGAATCAGTCCAATCCCCAGAGCCAGAACCACCAGCAAAAAAAGTGGCACAACTGAAAGAAGCATTGTCCAGTGAAGCTCCGCACGCATACCGATCATAATCAGAAATAACGCTGCACTGGATGACATCAGATTGATCAGACTGGAACACACCCTTGACATCACGAATACATATTTCGGTACATACACCTTCTTTATCAGAGATGCACTCCCGATAATTGCTGACATTGCATTTGTCGTAGCGTCATTGAAAAAGTTAAAAATAACCTGCCCACATAACAAATACAACGGAAAATTCTCTATATCA
>ENA-UOOA01002201-UOOA01002201.1-human-gut-metagenome-genome-assembly--contig:-P61old-NODE-2201-length-28488-cov-11.957409_pt1 | contig 28488 bp, 27 predicted proteins | sample MGYA00242467_ERZ724014 | MGnify/ENA metagenome assembly ERZ724014 | reverse complement strand
TTTTGTCGCACGTAAAAGCGGATCTGTCTGTCCACAAAAGTGAGTACAGACAGAGCCGCTGATTGCGGATAATTTTTTGAATAGACGTATTCCCGTTCAGTTTTCTTCTGCCGTGCCAAACAGGCTTCCCGGCACCACCAGCCGCTTGCTGACCGCGGCGACCATCAGCCGGTTGCGGTTGGGGTAGCCGGTTTTTTCCAGCATCCGGTTGATATAGGTGCGTACTGTGGATTCCGCCACGCTCATCCCCGCGGCGATCTCCGCGTAGGTCTGTCCCTCGCAGAGCAGGCGCAGCGTCTCCAGTTCCTGGTCGGATAAGTCGCAGGACATGACATTCCCAAGCCGCACCGACGGCGCGTCGTCCGGCCAGAAGCACTTGCCGGACAAGGTGCCCTCGATAACGCCCACAAGATCGCCGGAGGGGGAGTCCTTGTACCAGAAGCTGTCGGCCCCGATCCGTCTTGCCCGTTCCAGAAAGCGCCCCTCCAGCATGGAGGTCACCATCACGATCTTGATATGGGGATAGATCTTCTTGATCACCTCGGCGGCGGTCAGACCGTCCGAATCATTTTCAGTGCAGATGTCCATCAGGATCAGGTCAATATGCCCGTCGCCACACCGGTGAAGCGCCGCATCGGCACGATTCAGCGTGCCCGCCACCCGGCAGTCCGCGCATTTTTCCACGCAGGCGCGCAGATACATTCTGGCAAGGGCCTGATCCTCAACGATCAATATGTCTCTGACAGCCATTCGTTCCCCTCCTCCAAATTCCCACGATTTGGTATTCCTATCACCAGCGCGAACTCCGGCAGACTCTGCACCGTCATGGTCCCGCCGATCCTTTCGATCCTGCGGCGCAGATTGGACAGCCCGCCGCCCTCTGTGACGGTCTTTTCCGGCGGCCTTCCGTTATTGCGGATCAGAACGGTATATCTGTCGCCGTCCTCCCAGATGTTGGTCACCAGCTCGGTTGCCTGCGCGTACTGTATGGCGTTGCTCAGGCAGACCTGCATGGCGGTATACATCAACTCCGCTGCGCCGCCCGCTGGCTCTGTGCCTCGCATCCTGATGGTCACGCCGCTGCTGTCCGCACTTTCATACAGCTTTTCCCTTGCCGACAAAAGGCCTGCGTCCTGAAAGACGATGCTTTTCTCCCACTCCCGCAGCACAACGTCTGCGTCGATGGCACCAAGGTCTCCGGACAGATACTGTTTCGTAACGGTGATGCAGGCGGCAAGACTGTCGTGCATGGCGGATTTGGCGGCAAGCTGCTCCCGCTCCCGGGCCACCGCCGCAACGTTTTCCGAGAGACGACGTAGTTTTTCCGCGTCCTGTTCTAGCCTTCGGTTATCCTCGGCCAGCTGCTCCAGTGCCCGGTGCAGCGCCGTAACATCTGCGGCGGTCAGCTGCATGTACGTTTCCCCATATCGGTCGGTCACAGCGGCCCTCTCAAATTTCCATACCAGCCCGTCCGGAAAGCGGTAGGTATCCTCCGGGCTGGCAAGGTGCATTATGCCCTTTGGCGGAGAGGCCAGTGCCTTTTGAAGCTCCTCCAGATACTGCAGATCGCTGTTCAGCAGATACTGGCTCAGCCGATACATCTGCCGGTTGCACAGCACGATGCCGCCCGAGCGGTCAAAAAAGCATACGGCGGTGGGCAGCCGGTCAAAGCTCTCCTTGATGGCGTTAAACCCGAAGCGTCTCAGCTTATGCATCCTCCCGCCCCCTTATCCCTGTGCGGATCAGCCACAAGCCGTCCTCCTGCCGCACCGTCACCTCCAGGGAGGCGATCGCCGACAGATCGGCGGCGCACTCCACCGACAGATCCATCGCGCTGTCGGAAACGGAGATAAACAGCGAGTGCAGATCGTCTACCGTGGTCTCCGCGACGATTTCCAGCAGATCGAATAGACGCACGACCTCAGAGGCGCGCATCGGTTCCGTTGTGCGATAGATCACGCCGCACTCCGTGCCGCAGGCGGTCAAGGCTCGCACGGCTTCGTCGACCGTCAGCCGCAGCTCCTGCTGCGGCAGCCACTGGTACTCGCTGCTGAGGAAGTACAAATTGGCGCTGCGCTTGATGTAGGTGCCCAGCAGCAGCACCTTCTTCAGCAGGCTTCGTCTCTCGGCGGGTCCGGATCTCTCGCATTGGGCAAGCATCTGCCGCATCTGGGCTGTCTGCCTGCTGTGCTTTGCCTCCAGTTCATTGTATATGCGGTTCTTTTCAGTCAGCTCATGCAGACTTTTCTGCACAAGATAGGCGTCCTTCAGCTTCTTCTTGTTGAGCTCCATTTCCTCCTTGTTCACATTCAGCCGGGTACGCAGCTCCGCCAGTTGGTGTACATTGTCCTGCCAAACGGCGTAGCCGCCGCTGATGGGCGCCGAGGAAATGCGCATGCCATCGGGCCGAACGATCCGCTGCCCCTCCTGCGGGCAGGTCATGTTCTCATCTGCGGCACGGGAGCGCAGGACGATCCGTCCGCTGCGATCCGCAATACAAGCCGCCAGCGTTGTGGCTTCAAACAGTTCCACATATCCCGTGTTGGACGGTATCATACGGCAGCGGATGCAGCTTTCATAGATGGCGGCATACAGCAGGCAGAACATCACGTTCATATCGCCGAACCACCACCGAACAGCCGGAATACCCGACAGATAGAGAATACCGTACAGGAGCATCGCACAGCCCAGCACAAACGGCATTATCCGCTTTCCTTCACCACTTGGGATACGGCTCTTTCGGAACAGGCAGACAAGGGAAAAAGCCATACAGACCACCATCCAGCCAAGGCAGATAAAATACAGCGGGCGGTAGGAATATGTGCCGGAAACCGGCAATCCGGGGACGCCGCTTTTGAAGGCGAATACCTGCTGATGCAGGTCGTTGGTGATCACCAGCAGAAACAGTGCCGCAGGGATGATCGACAGCATACCGATTCCACGGCTCAGGCGGTAATCCTCTGACTTTCCCATGGACAGGGCGATATACACCCACAGCAGCGGGAGGAACAGCATCGGCAGATAGTAGAGATACCATATGTACCGCCCCGCCGTCAAATCGGTGACAACGCTGTATTTCAGCGTCCGCAGTATGAGCCACAGCAGCATCAGCGCCGCCGTCAGATGCAGGCAGTGCAGCGTCTGCCGCTGGATAATGCGCCGATCGAGTGAAAAGCCCCACAGGGCGAAAAGCAGCAGATAGAGCGCCGTACGGATATGGTTTACGGCGGGGCCGCCGATGTCGAATTTTGCCAGCATACGGCAGGCATAGGCTATAGCGATTACCGTAAACACGAAGACCATCGGCAGCAGATGCTTGGTGGTTCCTTTCAAGAGACAAGGCCCTCGCTTTCTTCAGGCTATGTCCGCAGACACACCTTAATATATAGCATAAAACACCGCCCGCCGCAACTCTTTCCTGCCGGGTGGGAAAGGAAGAGGGAGGATGCTCATGAGAGTGCTCTCCCTCAGTAAGACTGTCAATATGCTCTTTATAGCGCCGGGAGACTCGCTCCTTAGGCGAGAGGCGGGGCATCATGACGCAGAGGAGAACTCATAGTTTACCCTTTTCCTTCCGCTCCATAAGCCAGACCGTCATATCCCACAAAGTCTCCTCCATTGGGCGCGGCTGATATGCAAAACATTTCGATGCTGCGGCATGACTGAATTGCCCGTGTGAGGCAAGAACGGCAACGGAATAGGGCGTGAAAAACAGTTCGCTTTATTGCAAAGCAAAAAAAATAATCGTATAATAATTGTAGCAGACAAGCGATTGATAGGCGCGCCGATCAACGCCTAAATACAGGATAATCTCTAATTATGATAAAAAGAGCTCGCGGCGTCGACTGCTTTTAGAAAATTCCACTTGAATATTATAAATAAAATTTTAATTTATCCCACGCCTGTCTTTATCCATATTTGCCAGAGCTTCTTCAACCCATCCAGAAAGTTTTGGAGCGTATGGAAGATAGTGAGCCACCTGATCGGTCAGTTATTCTCGCCTATCATCAATTAAGAGAAGATCATCCCGTGCTGCGGCATGATTGCATAGTTCATCCGAGAAGCCGGAAATGCTGAACAGGACGTACCACACTTTCCGCCGATCCCGCTCCCATGTGACATCACATGCCCGCGCAGGTAAATCTCACCTGCTTACGCCCAGAGAAGCCGCAGGACCACGTTGAGCACGATGGCCGCCACGATCCATATCGCCCAGATGAGGCCCACCCGGATATACTGCTGCTTGATGCGGGGCACCTGCTGGTCATAGAGCCGATGGTTCTCCCGCGTCAGGCCCACCAGCACCTCGGGATTGCGGGCCGCCACCGCCTGCACGATGGCGTCGGCGGTACGGCGGCTGCTGCCCCGGGACAGCTTCAGGCCATAGACCCGGCCGTCATAGGTCATCAGCTGCACCACCAGGGAGCGGAAAAACAGCAGCTTCATCTCGTGGCGATAGACCCACAGCACATCCGTCAGCGGCAGCACCAGGTTCATATGACGGCCATAGATAAACGCCGTGCTCACCAGCGCGTCGGCCCCGGTGTCGCCCTGCAGATAGTGGAATTCGCTCTCTGCCCGCTCCAGCAGGCCCGCCTTCTTCAGCCGCTTCAGCTCCTTGCCCAGCTGGTTGGCATAGGTCAGCGCAATGCTGAGGAACATCACCGCGAAGCTCACGGCAAATACCGCGCCCACCAGGAAGCCGTTCTCCAGATCCGCCGGCGTCATAGTGGCGTCGATGAAGTAATCGCCGTAATAATCCAGGAAGTCCTCCTCCGTTATGCCGTTGCTGCTGCTGATATCCGCCAGGTAATCCTCCGGTATCGCGCAGATCATACCCGCCAGCCGTACCGGCGCGGGCGCACTGACCGGCGCGTCATCCGGCGTATCCGCCGCGGGCAGATCTGCCGCGGGGATATCCGCCGACAGCGGCGCCGCCCCCTGGCCGGACTGCCCTGGAATATCCGGCAGTGCCGCGTCCTCGCTGTTGGTATAGGCCACGATATCCGCAAATCCGGCATACTGCTCATCGGTCAGCCGCGTCAGATAGCCGTATCCGTCGGTATCCCAGGCGATATAGAACATCTCCACCTCGCCGTCTCCCCGGGTCACCCGATAGATCCATTCCGTCATATACTGCACGTCGATATAGCGGTAATCATCCAGCTGCTCCTCGCCCACCACCAGCGGAGCGGGCTCCACAGCCCGCCGGTTCTTTTCCACCGCCACGGCTTTTACCGCGCAGAATACCGCCGCTGCCGCAAACACCGCGGCCAGGATCCACCACACGGCGGAGTGCTTGATATAGCGTCGCATTTCCATATTTGATCTTCTCCCTGCTTTTCATTGTATTGCGCCCCTTCCGGCAGTCGGCGCTCTCCCATATTATTTATATGTCGAATTCCGGAAGCACCTGACAGCCTTCGCCGTTCTTTTCCATATTTTGTGTTTTTCCGGTGGAAAACCGGAAAATGCTGTGGTATACTGAGCGTTACCCCGCCATGCCGAAAGGAGGTGCCGCCGTGACGCCGGAATACGACGGCGCGTTTGACGCGCTGTACCTTGCCCATGTCCAAAAGCTGCTGTGCTACGCCCAGAGCCAGATCCAGCGCCGTGAGATCGCCGAGGAGCTGGTGCAGGATACCTTTCACGAGGCGTATCTGAAATTCGACCGGCTGCGGTGCCATGAAAACCCCGGCGGCTGGCTGATGCAGACCCTGAAAAACAAGCTGCTCAACTACCGCCGTACCCGTCAGCGGGAGACCGCGCTGCTGTCCGGCTGGCCGGAGGACGCGGCAGAGACCGCCGCCCCCGGCGATCTCGCGGAAGCGCTGGCGGCCAGGCAGCAGGTATCCGCCATCCGGGAGTATGTGTCCGCCCATTTCGATCCCGATGACCGTTTTCTCTTCCAGAAGCTGCTGGTAGAGGGCGTCAGTCATAAGGCAGCGGCCCAGTTCCTGGGCATCACCGTATGGAACAGCCAGAAGCGTCTGGAGCGCATCCGCAGGCGCCTTCGTGAGGCATTTCCGGATTTTTAAGCCGTTTTGTCAGCTTTTATCGCCCTGAAACATACATAAAGCAGAAGGAGGCTCGGCGTATGGCAGATAAGCACCCCGCATATTCCCCCGCGAACCGTCCCGATACGCAGGAGCCGGAGCAGCTCCTGCGGGAATTCCACACCGTTTATAACGTCCCGGAGGGCGAAGATCTCTCCCTGTACCCCGGCGAGCTCCCGCAGTTGCCCGCCCGCAGGCGCTTCACGCTGCGCAAAGCGATACTGACCGCGGCAGCGGCAGCGTGTCTGATCCTGCTGCTGGTCTGTACGACCGTGGGCTTCGATACCGTTTTCCAGATGATCGGCGTCTGGACGCCGGAGCAGCTGACCTTTGAAAATCAATACGACGGCGAGATGTCGGATATGGAGCCCACCCCCACCCAGCCGGAGGAGGAGGACGCGGCCTACGCCTCGCTGCAGGAGGCCGTCGCCGCCTACGGGATCACCGCTCCGGTGGTGCCGCCGTATATTCCCGAGGGCTTCACCGATCCCCTCCTGCATGTCAGCACCGCGATCCTGGATCGCGTCTCCTTCGCCGCCTTTTACGAAAAGGGCGACGACTGGCTGGTGATCGACATCATGGCCTGGAACGAGCCGGGCTCCTCCACCTTTGAAAAGGACGATTCCGAGGTGGTGGAATACGTCAAGGGCGGTATTACCCACTATCTGTACAACAACCTGGACGCCTCCTGCGCCGCCTGGTTCAACGGAAATCTGGAGTGCATGATCGCCACCAGTCTCCCCCGCAGCGAGGTGACCGCCATGATTGATTCCCTCTACAGCTGATCTCTGCTCCTTTGCCAAAAAGGAAGCCTGTCCCACGGACAGGCTTCCTTTTTTATAACGATTCTGCATACCGCGCAATTCCGTATTGTACAACCCCCGCGTTTTGTGTTACTATGATCACCAAAGAACGGAAATGGAGGGCTTTCTATGACACCTCACCAGCTCTATCAGGAAAAACGGCGCACCGTGGAGCAGGCGCTGTCCCTCATCCACAGCGGCGATACCGTCATCGGCGCCACCTATGTCTGCGAGCCGGTGCTGCTGTACCGGGCGCTGCACACCATCGCGCCCCGCGTCCGGGACGTAACGGTCTGGTGCGGCATCACCAAGGAGGTCTACCCCTTCTACTCCGATCCCGCTTATCACGACACCTTTTTCGTCAACTGCATCTTCTACGATCCCCAGGCGCGGGCCAACCACGCCGGCGGCCACGTCAGCTATCTGCCCTTCCACATGCACCAGATGCCGGGGATCATGGCGAACCAGGAGCCGGACGTGTTTATGATGGCCGTGCCGCCCATGGACGCAGAGGGCTACTTTTATCTGACCCCCATCCAGCAGTTCGAGACAGAGGTCTTTCACGCCGCCAAGACCCGGATCTTTGAAGTCAACCCCCACATCCCCTTCCTGCCTACCGGCAAAAGGGTACATATCAGCGAGATCACCTGCCTCATCGAATCCGACTGCGGCATCTCCTACGCCCCGGAATTCATGCCCTCCGCGGTGGAGCAGCAGGCGGCGGCCAACGCCGCGGCCCTGGTGCGGGACGGCGACACCATCCAGATCGGGCTGGGCAACCTGTCCAACGCCGTGGCGGACGCTCTCCACGACAAGAACGATCTGGGCATTTACACCGAGATCTTCTGCGCCCCCGCCGGACGGCTCATGCAGCGCGGCGTGGTCACCAACCGCCGCAAGAACTTCCACCCCGACAAGACCGTTTGCGGCTTTCTCTGGGGCGACCAACCTTTCTACGATTTCCTCGACCACAACCCGGACATTGAGCTGCTGCCCTCGGCCTACGTCAACGACCCCTATCATATCGCCCAGAACGACAACATGGTGTCCATCAACACCGCCCTGCAGATCGACCTGACCGGTCAGGTCTGCTCTGAAACGCTGAACGGCCGCCAGTATTCCGGCACCGGCGGCGCCACGGATTTCGCGGCGGGCGCCTATATGTCCAGGGGCGGGCGGGGCATCGTGGTCATCACCTCCACTGCCAAAAACGGCACGGTATCCAAGATCCAGCCCATGCTGTCCCTGGGCTCAGTGGTGTCCATCTCCCGCAACTGGGTAGACTGCATCGTGACGGAGTACGGCGTGGCCCACCTGAAGGGTGCCAATATCCGCCAGCGGGTGGAGCGCCTTATCGCCATCGCCCACCCGGATTTCCGCGCAGAGCTGCGGCGGGAGGCGGACAGACTGATGCTGTGGTAAGGCTCACTTTCTGTGATAGCCGCAGTCGCAGTAGGGCCCGCCGGAGGCCAGGGTGTACTCCCGCACAAAGTTCGTGACCTCCCCCGCCTCGGCCATGGTGTAGTCCAGATGGCACATGGCCGGCGTCAGGTCATACAGCCCCAGCTCACGCATCAGCGTGCAGATGCCGCACCGGCTGAACCGGGCCTCATACCCGCTGCCGTCATCATAGGGCAAAAACTCCATGTTCCAGGAATAGGGATTGCGGTCGGCGGCCCGCAGCGCGACGGTGGCCTTCATGCCCGCGATGTCCTTCTCCGTGAACTTATTTTTGCCGCTCTTGCGGCAGAACCACTTCATAGGCTTCGTCATCATGGCTTTGGCGTAGTATTCCGTCAGGGGTTCCACCTCCGGCCGCTGGGGCATGGACAAAACAAACGCCCCCAGCATGGCGCAGTTGACGATGTTCATCTGAAACCGGTCATCCTTCTCAAATTCCGGCAGCCCTGCGATGATCTCCCGGTACTTCGGCTTCGCCCTTTCCGCGATCCTCCCGGCCTCCTCCGGCGTATAACCCAGCACAGCCGTCAGCTGTGTCCGGAACGATTTGGCAAACAGCGCCCACATCCCCATGGGCATCCCCATGTATTTCATCGGTGTTCCCCCTTACCGTGTTTTTCTTTCCCGCATCAGCGGATCGTTGTTTAAAAGCCCAGCGGTTAGTCTCTTCTAACCGCTGGGCTTATTCTATCACGCCTCTCCGCCGGTTTCAATAGAAAATTCCGTTTCAGGACTTGACAAACGCCGTCGCCCGGCTATAATATAACACCGTGATATAACACTGTTATGACAGGAGAAGCCAATGACAGAGTGCAGCAGCTCCACCCTGGAGCGGATCCATACCGCCGCCCTGGCGGAATTCCTGGAAAAGGGCTATCAGGCCGCGTCGCTGCGCGGCATCGTCAAAACCGCCGGCGTCACCACCGGCGCATTATATGGCTACTATGACAGCAAGGAGGCCCTGTTCGCCGCACTGGTGGACGAGCCGTACCGCCATGTGCTGGATACCTACCGTGCCGCCGTTTTCGGCTTCGAGGCCCTGCGCCCGGAGGAGCAGGTGGTGCAGATGGGCGAGGTTGGCCGGCACTGCATGCAGGAGCTGCTGGTCTACATGGACGCCCGCCGCCCGGCCTTCCACCTGATCCTGGAGTGCTCCGAGGGCACCCCCTACGCCGCGCTGATCGACCAGCTGGTGACCATGGAGGTCACCGCTACCGAGCGGTACTGCGGCGTGCTGCGCTCCATAGGCAAAACCGTCCCGGATATCGACCCCCGGCTGGAGCACATGCTGGTGACCGGCATGATGAACGCCTACTGCGAGATCATCATCCACGACATGCCGCTGGCCGACGCCCAGCGGTATCTGGAGGAGCTGAGCGATTTCTACACCGCCGGATGGCTGAAAATTATGGGGCAGTGATGCTCTATAATTTTTACATAGTGGTTAGCTTAATCTAACCGAAATTCAAGCAGAAAAGAGGACATTGTATGGAAGCCAAAAAGAAAAGCTGGACAAGCGCGCTTTTCGCCTACGCCGACGGGGAAAAGAAGCGCCTGGCCCCGTCCGTCGTGCTGTCGGTGCTCAGCGTCATGCTGGGCCTTGTGCCGTTCTACTGCATGTACGCGCTCATCTGCCTGTTCGTGGCCGGGACGGCCACGGCGGCGCTGGCCGTCAAATGGTGCCTGCTGGCGCTGCTGGCCTACGCGGTGAAGATCCTGCTGTTCAGCCTGTCCACCGGCACCTCCCACGCCATGGCCTATACCATTCTGGAGGGCCTGCGCCTGCGGCTGGCCGATCGCTTCCTCCACGCGCCGCTGGGCAACGTAGAGAACCACACCATCGGCGAGATCAAGAGCATGATGGTGGACAAGATCGAAAATCTGGAGCCGCCCCTGGCCCACATGATCCCCGAGGGCGCGGGCCATGTGGTGCTGCCTGTCGTCAGCATCATCGCGCTGCTGTGCATCGACTGGCGTCTGGCGCTGGCCTCGCTGGTGACGTTCCCCCTGTCCTTCCTCTGCATGGGCCTGACCTTCAAGATCAGCGGCAAGAACTTCGAGAAATATGACCAGTCCGCCAACTACATGAACAGCACCATCGTGGAGTACATCGAGGGCATTGAGGTCATCAAGGCCTTCGGCCGTGCCGGCGTCAGCTATGAGAAGTACGCCGCCGCCATCAACGATTTCCGCACCTTCGTGGTGAAATGGCTGGCCTCCACCTTTGCCACCATGAAGCTGAGCTTCGCCCTGTTCCCCTCCACCCTCATCGGCACGCTGCCGGTGGCGCTGGCGCTGGCCAGCAAGGGCACCATCACCGCCCCGGAGGCCGCGCTGGCCGTCATGCTGTCCATCTCCATGGTAGGCTCCCTGGCCAAGCTGGAGGTGTTCTCCGAAAACATGCGGCAGGTGAAGTTCACCGTGGAGAATCTGGAGGAGTTTCTGGAAATGCCTGAGCTTCCCCAGCAGGAAAAGCGGGCTGATATCCGGCACACCGACGTGGCGCTGCGAAACGTCCGTTTCTCCTACACCGGCGAGGAACAGGATGAGGTGCTCCACGGCATCGACATGACCCTTCCCGAGGGCAGCTTCACCGCGCTGGTAGGTCCTTCCGGCGGCGGCAAGTCCACCGTGGCCAAGCTGATCGCCCGGTTCTGGGACGTGACCTCCGGCGCCATCACCATCGGCGGCGTCAACGTGAAGGACATGCCCCTGAGCCAGCTGTCGGAGTACGTCAGCTTCGTGACCCAGGATAACTTCCTGTTCCGCTGCTCGCTGCTGGAGAATATCCGTCTGGGCAACCCCAACGCCACCGACGAAGAGGTCAAGGCCGCCGCGCGGGCCGCCCAGTGCGAGGAGTTCATCAGCAAGCTGCCACAGGGCTACGACACGCCCGCCGGTGAGGCAGGCAAGCGCCTGTCCGGCGGCGAAAAGCAGCGCATCGCCATTGCCCGCATGATGCTGAAAAACGCGCCTATCGTCATTCTGGATGAGGCCACCGCCTTCACCGACCCGGAGAACGAGGATAAGATCCAGCGCAGCATCGCCGCCCTGACCCGCGGCAAGACCCTGCTGGTCATCGCCCACCGGCTGTCCACCATCAAGAACGCCGACAACATCGTGGTGTTGAAAAACGGCGCCATCGTGGCCCAGGGCACACAGGAGCAGCTGCTGGAGAAGTGCCCGCTGTATCAGGACATGTGGCGCTCTCACATCGGCGCGAAGAACTGGGCGGTATCCACCGCCGCAAAGGAGGCGTAAATCATGTTCAAGACTGTAAAACGTATCATCGACTGGTGCGGCGAATTCAAGGGCAAGCTGTATCTGGGCTTCGTCATGACCTTCTTCTCCCACATTTTCGCCGCCATGCCCCTGGCGCTGGCCGCCTACACCGTGGGCCTGCTGATCGAGTCCCAGCAGGCCGGAACGCCCTTCGACACTTCGTGGATCTGGAAGTGCATCGTCATTCAGGTGGTGCTGGTATTCCTCCGCTTCCTCTTCGACTACTTCCGCGCCCGGCTGCAGGAGCCCATCAGCTATCAGCTGACCGCCCGCGACCGTCTAGCCATCGGCGACGCGCTGAAGCGGGTGTCGCTGGGCTACTTCCAGCAGGTCAGCACCGGCAACATTTTAAGCTCCATCACCACGGGTCTGTCCACGCTGGAGAACATGGGCATCCGCATGATCGACAACTTTGTGGGCGGCTATCTGAACTTCCTTGTGATCTTCGTGTGTCTTGCCGTATGCAGCCCCGTTACGGCGCTGATCGCCCTGGCCGCCGCGCTACTTTCCTGGTGCTTTATGCTGACCATCTCCCATTACAGCCGCGTCAACGCCCCCGTGGAGGCCCAGGCCAACCGGGACATGACCGGCGCGGTCATCGAGTACGCCCGTGGCCTTGCGGTGGTGAAATCCTTCGGCAAGAGCGGCGCGTCCATGGACGCCGTCACCAGCGCCATCTCCGACAGCAAGAAGATCCATCTCAAGATCGAGTGGGGCTACGTCCCCGGCAACGCCCTGCACCTGCTGGCCCTGAAATGCGGCAGCGTGGGCCTGGCGCTGGCGTCGGCGCTCCAATGCCTGCGGGGCGGGATGAGCTTCTCCCTGATGCTGATGTTCGTGTTCTTCTCCTTCAGCATCTTCGCAAGCCTTGAGCCCTTCAGCGACAGCGCCCACACCCTGGGCGTCATTGACGACGCCATGGATCAGCTGGACGCCCTCCGGAGCGAGAGCCTCATCGACGCCGACGGCAAGGATGTAAAGCTGTCCCACTACGATATCACCTTCGACCGCGTCAACTTCGGCTACGATTCCCGCCAGGTGCTGAAGGACGTCTCCTTCACCATCCCCGAAAAGACCTCCACCGCCATCGTCGGCCCCTCCGGCAGCGGCAAGACCACCATCTGCAGCCTGCTGGCCCGGTTCTACGATCCTCAGTCCGGCGCCATCACCGTGGGCGGCCACGACCTGCGGGAATTCACCTGCGACAGCCTGCTCTCCAACATCTCCATGGTGTTCCAGAACGTGTACCTGTTCCACGACACCATCCGGGCCAACATCCTCTTCGGCAAGCCCGACGCCACCGAGGCGGAGATGATCGAGGCCGCCAAAAAGGCCCGCTGCCACGATTTCATCATGGCCCTGCCCGACGGCTATGACACCGTGGTGGGCGAGGGCGGCGGCACTCTCTCCGGCGGCGAGAAGCAGCGCATCTCCATCGCCCGCGCCATCCTGAAAAACGCCCCCATCATCATTCTGGACGAGGCCACCGCCAGCATCGACCCGGAGAACGAGCACCTGATCCAGCAGGCCATCTCGGAGCTGACCCGGGGCAAGACCATCATCACCATCGCCCACCGTCTGGCCACCGTCCAGAACGCCGACCAGATCCTGGTGGTAGAGGATGGCCGCATCGCCCAGCGCGGCACCCACGCGGAGCTGGTACAGCAGGACAGCCTTTACCGCCGCTTCACCGCCATCCGCCAGCAGGCGGAGGGCTGGCGCATCGCCGCGGAATAACACCTATCCCATGTCTTTCGAGACTATCAAAAAAGGGCGATGCCCTTTTTTGACAAGCTGAAAAGACAGGGCAGGTCCGAGCCTGCCCTGTCTTTTTTCTATTTCTTCTATCTATTCCTTCAATTCCGCCGTAAACCGGATGTCCTCGCCCTCCAGCTCCGCCCGGATGGTGCCGTGGTGGCCCTCGGCAATGCTTCTGGCGATGGACAGCCCCACGCCGAATCCGCCGCTGCCCCGGGAGGGGTCGGCCTGATAGAACCGGTCGAACAGCTTCTCCGTGTCGATGCCGCCGGGCTCCGTGCACCGGTTGCCGCTGCGCAGCACCACGCCCCTGCGGCTCTTCTCCAGCGTCAGCGTGATGGGCGAGCCCGGCGCGGCGTACTTCACCGCGTTGTCCAGCAGGATGGACACCAACTGCCGCACGGCGTATTCATCCCCCCGGTACGTCAGCCCCGGCTGGATGGCCAGCGTCAGCCCATGGCCCTGTGACAGGGCGTGCTCCCGGAAGGACTCCGCCGTCTCCGTCACCGCGTCGCTGATGGGGAAGGGCGCCATTTTCAGGGGCGACTCCTCCTCGTCCATGCGGCTGAGGGTCACCAGGGAATTCACCAGCTCCGTCAGCTTCTCTGTCTGGGCCTGGGCCTTGTCGATCCACTTCTGCTGCCCCACCTCCATCTCCAGCACCTTCAGACTGGTGGCGATGACGGTGATGGGGGTCTTCAGCTCGTGGCTGGCATCGGTGATGAACTGCTTCTGCCGCTGGGCGCTGCGCACCACCGGATCGATGGCCCGGCGGCTGAGGAGCACCACCAGCAGCAGCACCAGCAGCGTGCACCCGGCGTCCGCCGCCAGCGACCACACCAGCACCGTCCGCATGGCCCGGAGCTGCTGATAGCTGTCCAGGAAGATGGCCATATTCTGGTTCTCCCCGGTCTTTACCACCAGAAAGCGGAAGCTGCCGCAGCGGCCATAGCCCTCGCCGTTTTCCAGCGCCGCCGCCAGATACGCCGCCGTGTCGTCCTCCGTCACCGAGGCGATCTTCGTCAGATCGGCCAGCGCCAGAGTCCCGTCGTCGGCGTACCGCAGCACGAAATACCGGGTGGAGAACGGCGTCTCCGGCGTGAACCGCCCGTTCCGTCCGCCGGGCATCCCCGTGGGCGGCGCAGGCGGCGGCCCGTCGCTGTCGGCGGGCTCCGGCACGTCGGCACTGTCCGAAACGGGGATGGTGCCCTGATTCTCGCTGATCAACGTCAGCGTGCCGCGCAGATCACCGTCGGTGGAGATGTAGTTGGCCACATTCAGTATCACCGTCAGCAGCAGCATCACCGCCGCCACCGACAGGGTGGTGATCCGGATGAACCGGTTCCGCAGTCTCCTGATCATGCCTCATCCTCCAGGGCGTAGCCCAGTCCCCGGTTCACCTTCAGCGTCACCCGTGAGCCGATGGCCTTCAGCTTTTTCCGCAGGTTGGAGATGTTGACCCATACCACGTTGATCTCCGCCTCGTTGTCCCAGCCCCAGATCCGCTCCATGATCCGCTCGGCGGAGAACACCTGCCGGGGATTGCGCAGGAACAGCTCCATCACCTGGAACTCCCGCCCGCCAAGGCGCACGGACTGCCCGCCGCACGCCAGCAGTCCCGTGCCCGGATCCAGCGTCACGTCGCCCCAGGCCAGCACCGACGGCTGATACGCCTCGCTGCGGCGCAGCATGGCCCGCACCCGGCTCAGCAGCTCGTCGGGGTCAAAGGGCTTGGGCAGATAGTCGTCGGCCCCGGCGTTGAAGCCGGTGATCCGGTCATCCTTCTGGCCCTTGGCCGTCAGCATCATGATGGGGGTCCTGCACCCCTCGGCCCGCAGCCGCTCCAGCACCTGGATGCCGTTCATCTTGGGCATCATCACGTCCAGGATCACCCCGTCGTACCCGCCGGAGGCGGCGTATTCATAGGCGTCGAATCCGTTGTAGACAGCGTCCACGGAGAAATGGTTCTTCTCAAAAAAGACCGTCAGCGCCTCCGCCAGATCCAGCTCATCCTCCGCGATCAGCAGCCGCATGGGTCATCACCTCGTGTCATTTGATAGGGATAGTATAGTGAAATGCCCGGAAAAAATCAACCGTTACAGCGCGTCCTTGACCGTTTCCCGGCCGCATACGATGTTCAGGTTGCCGTTGCGGCACCGCAGCGCGTCCAGAAACGCCTTGGGCACGCTGTCCGACCGCAGGGTGACGCGGTACTCCAGCTCATACAGCGTCCCCATGTTGCTGGTCTTCACCTTCACCAGCGTGTGGACCCTGGTGTACTGGTCGAAGAGGTCGTCGAACAGCCCCTCATAGTCCAGATTCTCCGGGATGGTGATCTTCAATATCCGTTCGCCGCTGCCCCGCTGGCCAAAGCGCAGCGCCGTCAGCGCCACCAGCGCAATGGCCGCGATGACGAAGGTCAGCGCCGCCAGACCCACATAGCCCATGCCGTCGGCGAGACCGATGGCCATGGCCAGAAACAGCGCCCCGATCTCCCGGGCCGTGCCGGGCATCGAGCGGAAGCGCACCAGACTGAAGGCTCCAGCCACCGCCACGCCCGCGCCGATGTTGCCGTTCACCAGCATGATCACCACCTGCACCACCATGGGCAGCAGCGCCAGCGTCACGGCGAAGCTCTGGCTGGAGCGGGCCCGGAACTGGGCCACCAGCGCCAGCGTGATCCCCAGCACCAGCGACACGCCGGTGCAGATCAGAAACGCGGACAGCGTCAATTCCGTTCCTATGATCGAACTAAGCACAATAACGTCCCTCCTTGCTGATGTTCGGTAAGATATGATGCTGATAGCAATAGCCGTACTTGGAAAACGACGTGGGGAACACCCCCGCCTGAGACAGGAGCTGGCTGAGCCACAGGGGACACACGCCGGGGATCTTGATCTCCATCAGGATCATGCCGGGGTCGGTGATGGGCGCGCCATCGTCCCCCAGCCGCAGGTCAAGCGCGGTGTCCCGCCATCGCAGGTTGGTGTCGAAGGTGATCCGCAGCTCCGGATCGTCGATCCCGGCAAAGGCCAGCCGGTCATAGGCGATGAACACCCGGGGCCTGGCCTGATAGAACCGCTGGAACCAGAGGATCTCCCGCCCGATCTGGCCGTGAGCGTTGGGGATGTCCCCCGCCAGAAAGGGCGCCGCCTCACCGGCCCCCATGGTGACGCGCCGCTTATATACCACGCCGTCATACTTCTTTTTCAGCTCCACGAACACCTTGCCGTCCCCGTCCGGCACACCGTAGCTGCGGACCCGGAGCTTCTCCTTATACACCGGCTTCTCCAGCGATGCCCGGATCAGCCGCCAGTCGTCGGTATCATAATAGATATTGCAGATGGTGTACGCGCCGTAGGCGTCCTTTTTCATATAGGGCCGCATGCCCTCCAGCACCATCCGCTGCTGTGCCGCCGTCAGGCGGTACTTCTTTTCATACCGCTCAAAGCAGTTCTTGCTCTGTGCTGCCATGGGTAGCACCTCCTTTGTGCCACTTATCATACCTGCGCAGCCTAAAACCAACTTAAAAGAAAAATCTCTTTTTTCTTTAGGTTTTCTTTAGGTTGCCCCGGTATGATAGGGCCACAACAGCACAGCCGGACGCATCCGCGTCCCATCTCATAACTCATGACGAAGGAGGTCATTCCCATGAAAAAGCTTCTCTCCCTTCTCTGCGCGGCGTCGCTGGCCCTGTCCCTGGCGGCATGCGGCGCGTCAGCCGATACCAATACAAATACCAATACCACCGCTCCGGTAGCCGGCACCCTCTATTCCCTGGAAAACGCCACCGTCCTCACCTTTACCGACAGCGGCATCACCGCCCAGGACGGCAGCGACACCGGCTATGAGATCGACGGCACGGCCCTCACCATCACCGGCGCGGGCACCTACGCCGTCACCGGCACCTGCGCCGACGGCTCCATCACCGTGAAGAAGGGCACCACCGGCGTGACGCTGGTGCTGAACGGTCTGGCCCTCACCAGCGCCGACACCGCCCCCATCACCTGCAATAAGTCCACCCAGGTCACCATCGTCGCGGCGGAGGGCTCCGTCAACAGCCTGACGGACAGCGCTGAGAACAACGACGACGAATATCCCGACAACGAAGCGGCGGAAAACGCCGTCATCAAGTGCAAGGACGGCTCCCAGGTGACCCTGTGCGGCACCGGCAGCCTGACCGTCACCGCCAACGGCAAAAACGGCATCAAGTCCGGCACCACCACCGCCGAGGAGGGCGAGGCGTCCCTGACCATCCGTGAGCTGACCCTCACCATCAACGCCCCGGTCAACGACGCCATCAACGCCGAGCAGACCCTGAACGTAGAGAGCGGCACCCTCACCATCTCCGCCGCTGACGACGCCATCCACAGCGATCTCGTCCTGAACATCGGCGCGGAGGGCACCGACGGCCCCACCATCACCGTCACCGCGTGCTACGAGGGACTGGAGGCCGCCCAGCTGACGATCTGTTCCGGCGATATCGATATCACTTCCTCTGACGACTGTCTCAACGCCGCCAACTCCGACCTGAGCGGCTATGACTTCACCATGACCATCTCCGGCGGCACCATCACGGCCTGCTCCTCCAGCGGCGACGGCTTCGACTCCAACGGCGACCTGACCATCTCCGGCGGCACCGTTGTTATCTGGACGGCCAACACGGCGGACAACCAGCCGCTGGACGCCGACGGCACCATCACCGTCTCCGGCGGCACCGTCCTGGCGGCAGGCGGCAGCAATGGCATGGGCATGAACCTGACGGCCACCCAGCCCTGCCTCACCTTCGGATCCTCCGGCGGTATGGGCGGCGGCCCCAACAGCGGCAGCGCCATCACCAAGAACGCCGCCTTCACCGTCACCGACAGCGACGGCAATACGATTTACAGCGGCAGCGCGGTATGCAATGCCAGCTTCCTGTTCTTTTCCTCTCCCGACCTGACCGATCAGGCCGCCTATACCCTCGCCGCAGGCACCACCTCCCTCACCGCCGAGACTCAGAGCGGCACCGTCTCCTCCGGCTTCGGCGGCATGGGCGGCGGCCCCGGCAATAGGGGCGACTTCCAGCCCGGCGACGGTCAGCAGCCCCCGGAAATGCCTTCCGACGGCCAGCGGCCCCAGATGCCCTCCGGCCAGAAGCCCGGCGGCGCTTCCTCCTCCCAGTCATAAGTGCGTCTGTCTCTGCATCGCCGGACGTACATGACGATAGAAAACCTCTCCCCAGCAAAAGCACAGGGAGGCCGGTATCCACCGGCCTCCCTGTGCTTTTCCCTCTTGCTTCTCCCCCGCTTTTGTCGTACAATACACGCAAATACGTTATTCGGATCAGGAGGAGCCGCCATGCGCAAATACGTTCTCATTCCCGATTCCTTCAAGGGCACCATGTCCTCCCTGGACGTCTGCCGGATCGTCACCGACGCCATCCTCTCCCAGGAGCCGGACGCGGCGGTCTGCGCCATCCCGGTGGCCGACGGCGGCGAGGGCACCGTGGATGCCTTTCTCTCCGCCGTGGGCGGCCAACGGATCCCTGTGAACTGTACCGGCCCCTATGGTGAGCCCATCACCGCCTGCTACGGCCTTCTGCCGGACGGCACCGCCGTGGTGGAGATGGCCGCGGCGGCAGGCCTTCCCATGGTGGGCGAGCACCGCAATGCGGAGCGGACCACCACCTACGGCGTAGGCCAGCTGATCGTCCACGCCGCTCGTCACGGCGCCCGGCAGATCGTGCTGGCCCTGGGCGGCAGCGCCACCAATGACGGCGGCTGCGGCGCGGCCGCCGCCGTGGGTGTCCGCTTTCTGAACGCCGCGGGAAAAGCCTTCGTCCCCGTGGGCGCCACCCTGAAGGATGTTGCCCGCATCGACACCGCCGCCATGGATGAGGCGGTGCGCCGCGTCCCCTTCACCACCATGTGCGACATCGACAATCCCCTCTGCGGCCCCACCGGAGCCAGCGCCGTGTTCGGCCCCCAAAAGGGTGCCGACGCCGCCATGGTGCGCCGTCTGGATGACGGTCTGCGCCAACTGGCCGGTGTGATCCGCCGCGACCTGGACTGCGATGTGCTGGACTTGCCCGGCGGCGGTGCGGCAGGCGGCTTCGGTGCCGGCGCGGCGGCCTTTTTCCGCAGCCCCCTCCGCATGGGCATCGATGTGGTGCTGTCCCTGACGGCGTTTGACCGCCGGGCGGCGGACGCCGACCTCGTCATCACCGGCGAGGGCAAGCTGGACAGCCAGAGCCTCCGGGGCAAGGTGGTCATCGGCGTGGCCCGCCGCGCCAAGGCCCTGGGCGTCCCCGTAGCGGCACTGGTCGGGGCCAGTGAGCTGGACGTGGCCGCCGCCTATGCCGTGGGCGTCAGCGGCATCTTCCCCATCAACCCCGCCCCCGTGCCCTTCGACCAGGTCAAGCCCCTCTGCCGGGCGCATCTCCGCTTCACGGCGGAAAATCTTATCCGCTTTTTCCGCGCCGTCCACCCCTGATACCCTCACTTTTGCCATCCAATACACGCGAATATACCATTCAATTAAGGAGGAATCCCTATGCGCAACACATTGAAAGAAAAGCTGGCCCAGGGCAAGAAACCCCTGGGCACCTTTGTCGGCACCGGAAGCCCCGCCGTGGTGGAATGTCTCGGCTGCGCCGGTCTCGATTTCGTCATTCTGGACAACGAGCACAGCCCCATCGAGGCGGAGACCACTGCCGACCTCGTCCGCGCCGCCGAGCTGCGGAATGTGACGCCCCTGGCCCGCGTCCGTGAGATCAGCCGCCCTGCCATCCTGAAACTGTTGGACGTAGGCGTCCAGGGCCTCATCATCCCCGATGTCCGCACCGTCGATGATGTCCGCCGCATCGTCAGCTACGCCAAATATGCCCCCTTGGGCCAGCGGGGCTTCTGTCCCTCCCGCAAGGACGGCTGGGGCACCGATCCCCAGTGCGGCGTGCTGGACACCATGACCCACTTCAACGGCCAGACCCTGGTGATCCCCCAATGCGAAACGGCGGAGGCCCTGGCGGAGATCGAAACCATCGTCTCCATGGAGGGTGTGGACGGCATCTTCATCGGTCCCTTCGACCTGTCCATCTCCATGGGCATGCCCGGCGATTTTGAAAACCCCAAGTTCTGCGCCGCCCTGGAGCGGATCCGGAACGCCTGCCGCGCCGCCAGCAAGCCCTGCTTGATCTTCGCCGGTGACGGCGCCCAGTCCGCCGCCCGCTTTGCCCAGGGCTACGACGGCGTGGCCATGAGCATCGACGCCGCCCTCATCATCCGCGGCATCCAGGAGCAGATCAGGGCCAGCCGCGGCGAATAATTCTCTCGATTTTCATTCTGAATAATTATTTATTTATGTAATTTCCCCGTAAAACAGCCCGAAACACCGTTCTTTTCCCGCCCAGCGCCTCATATAGTGGTACTGCTTGAAGGAGTGGTGCGCTATCAAAGAAAATCTGGAGCAACGGGCCGAGGAGCTGGCTCTTTACCTGATAGAGAACCGGACGACGGTGCGGGCTGCCGCCAAGCAGTTCGGCATCAGCAAGTCCACCGTCCATAAGGATATCAGCGAACGGCTGCCCCTGTACAACCGCTCGCTGTGGCTGCAAGTAAAGGCGCTGCTGGAGGAGAACAAGGCCCAGCGCCACATCCGGGGCGGGCTGGCCACCCGCAGGAAGTATAAGGGTAAATAAAATGAGCGGTCTGCCGACCGCTCTTTTTATTTACAAAATATTTATTTACTTATGATACAGCTTCTTGATCTCGTACTTTGGCTCACAGCTCACGTTGATGCCCAGCCGCTTGTACAGCTTCACATCCTCCTCGGAGATGATCACCGAGAAGTGGGCGTCGCAGCCCTTCAGATTCTTCAGCTGGGTCTGCACCATGGCCGCCAGGGGATTGCTCAGCCCGGAGATAGACAGCGCCAGCAGCACCTCGTCGGAGTGCAGCCGGGGATTGTGATGGCCCAGATACTCGATCTTGGTCTTGCTGATAGGCGCGATCACCGACGAGGGGATCAGCTCCAGCTTGTGGTCGATGCCCGCCAGATGCTTCAGCGCGTTCAGCAGCAGCGCCGCCGAAGCCCCCAGCAGAGACGAGGTCTTGCCCGTCACCACCGTGCCGTCCGGCAGCGTCATAGCGCCCGCCACGGTGCCGGTCTCCTCCGCCTTCTTCAGGCTGGCCATCACCGCCGGACACTGCTCCGGCGACACATGGGCCTGCTGCATCAGCAGCTCCAGCTTCCGTACCACGCTCTCGTCGCACTTGCCCCGCACCCGGTCGCAGGCGGCGGTGAAGTACCGCCGCACGATCTCGTGGCGGCTGGCCTCGCAGCACACGTCGTCGTCCACGATGGCGAAGCCCGCCATGTTGACGCCCATATCCGTGGGGGACTTATAGGGAGACTCCCCCTGGATTCGCTGGAACATGGCGTTCAGAACGGGGAACACCTCCACGTCCCGGTTGTAGTTGACGGTGGTCTTGCCGTAGGCCTCCAGATGGAAGGGGTCGATCATGTTCACGTCGTTCAGATCGGCGGTGGCGGCCTCATAGGCCAGATTCACCGGATGCTTCAGCGGCAGGTTCCAGATGGGGAAGGTCTCATACTTGGCGTACCCCGCCCGGATGCCCCGCTTGTGCTCGTGATACAGCTGGCTCAGGCAGGTGGCCATCTTGCCGCTGCCGGGGCCGGGCGCGGTGACCACCACCACGCTGCGGCTGGTCTCGATGTACTCGTTGCGGCCCAGTCCCTCGTCGGACACCACATGGGCCACGTCGGAGGGATACCCCGCGATGGGATAGTGGCGATAGCTCTTCACGCCCAGGGACTCCAACCGCTTGATGAACGCCTCGGCATTGGGCTGCCCGGCGTACTGGGTGATGACCACGCTGCCCACATAGAAGCCCAGTGAACGGAACACATCGATGAGCCGCAGCACGTCCTCGTCATAGGCGATGCCCAGGTCGCCCCGCATCTTGCTCTTTTCGATGTCCCCGGCGCAGATGGCCACCACGATCTCCACCTCGTCCTTCATGGTGCCCAGCATCCGGATCTTGCTGTCCGGCTGAAAGCCCGGCAGCACCCGGCTGGCGTGATGGTCGTCAAACAGCTTCCCGCCGAACTCCAGATACAGCTTCCCGCCGAACTGTGCGCGGCGCTGGCGGATGTGCTCCGCCTGCATGCTCAGGTACTTCTCGTTGTCAAAACCCGGTTTCATCCCCATATCCCCCCATTATTCAATATGGAGGGTATTATACCCCATCTGCCGCTCTGAGAAAAGCTATTTTTTCCAAATTCGCCCCAAAACGCGTGTAGAAATATTCCCCCGAATTTTAGCAAAAGCTACCGTTGCTTTTTTTCTCCCGACGCGGTATACTGAAAAATACACCCCATTTTGAAGGAGGACGCTTATGGATCCCTATCGCTTCCATATCATGTGGCGCCGCGTCAACGAGGATGAATTCCGCGACTTTTTCCAGACCAACGATATTTACGAGGCCAAGGATTTCGCCATGCGTCTGGCTTTTGACGAGACCAACGTGGTCTACGTCCAGGATGTAAAGCGTGACGAGCGCGTCCGGGACTTCGACGCGGAAATCTACAAAAAATAACCAGCTATCATTTTCCCCACCTCTGCCCATACTAAGGGCAGAGGTGATTTTTTATGGAAAAGCAGCCCTTCCCCCGCGACGCCACGCCGGACGTTCACAGCTTCTCCTCTCCCCCGGAGAACGTGCGGGAGCTGATCAACATGTACGGCACCTATAACATCCAGCCCACCGCCGACACGGACAACGTCTTTCCGCTGATCGCGCCGGGCCTGCCCCGTCGTTGGCGGAAAATGCACCTGGACAAGCACGACCTGAACGGCCTCTCCTGATGCACCGGGGTCCTCGTACCGCCCGCCGTATCACGCATCCGTAGGGCGGGGTGACCTCACCCCGCCGCCGGTAACTGCAGCAATACCGTGCGGCGGCATGTGGTCATGCCGCCCTACGAACTGATTACCGATAGAACACCTTAGGGCAGGCCGCCGAGAACGCCCGCCCCCGCAAAACATCCCCCAACTGTCCGCCAAAAGCGGACACTTTTTCTGTCAAAAATCTCCGGTCACTTTGCCCATTTAAACTGCAACTCGGTATAATCCACAAAGAATTGTTAAATAATTGGCAAAACCCATAATTGACACTTTTTTCACAAAACCGTATAATAGAGCTATACTGGTAAGACCAGTTGAAGGGATTTTATGAAAGGGGCGCATCGTATGTATACCTTAGGCATCGACATCGGATCCACCACCTCCAAGTGCGTGATCCTGAAGGACGGCGCGTCCATCACCGCCAAGAGCCTGCAGCTGGGCGGCCTGGGTACCGACGGCCCGGAGGACGCCCTGACAGAGCTGTGGCAGACCAGCGGCCTGAAGCGCACCGACATGGCACGGGTCATCGTTACCGGCTATGGCCGCAATAAGTTCGAGGGGGCCGACGGCGAGGTCAGCGAACTGACCTGCCACGCGCTGGGGGGCCGGTTCGTGTTCCCCGACCTGCGGACGGTCATCGACATCGGCGGCCAGGACGCCAAGATCATCTCCCTGACTCCGGACGGCCGCATGAGCAACTTCATCATGAACGACAAGTGCGCCGCCGGTACCGGCCGGTTTCTGGAGGTCATGGCCAACATCCTGCGGCTGGACATCGACGACCTGGGTGCCATCGCCGCCCAGAGCGATTCCCCCGCCGCTATCTCCAGCACCTGTACCGTGTTTGCCGAGTCCGAGGTCATCAGCCAGCTTGCCAACGGCACAAAGCGGCCCGACCTGGTGGCCGGCATCTGCCAGAGCGTGGCCACCCGCGTGGCGTCTCTGGCCCGCCGCGCCGGTATCGTGGAGCGTGTGTGCATGTCCGGCGGCGTGGCCCGCAACGCGGCGGTGCGCCGCTATATGGCCCAGGCCCTGGACACGGAGATCTCCTACGATCCCCTGGCCCAGTATTTCGGTGCCATCGGCGCGGCGCTGTACGCCTGGAAGCAGGCCAGCAAATAAGTGAGCAAATATATTTATATAAGTAAGAGGACAGAACAACAAGGAGGAAAAAACATGGCAGAAGAAGTGAAGAAGGCCCCTCGTCCGGTGGATCCCAATTCCGCCAAGTACAAACTGGGCAAGATCGCCGCTGACGCCTTTGTGGACGCCATCAAAGCGAAGAAGAACGGCATCCCCGTGGCATGGGTATCCAGCAACTTCCCCGTCGAGATCCCCGAAACCCTGGGCATTGCCACCGTCTATCCCGAGAACCAGGCAGCCGGTATCGCCGCCCGCGGCGCCGGTGAGCGCATGTGCAACGTGGCGGAGGCCGAAGGCTATTCCAACGACATCTGCGCCTACGCCCGCATCTCCATGGCCTACGCCAAGCTGAAATCCTGCCCCGAGCAGGACGTGGCCATGCCCGACGTGGTGCTGTGCTGCAACAACATCTGCAACTGCATGATCAAGTGGTATGAGAATCTGGCCCAGGAGCTGAATATCCCTATGATCATGCTGGATATTCCCTTCAATCCCGACTACGACGTCTCCGACGCACAGGTGGAGTACGTCTCCGCCCAGTTCTGGGATGCCGTCCACCAGTTGGAGAGCCTCTTCAACCTGAAGTGGGACGACGATAAGTTCCAGGAGGTCACCGGCTTCAGCTGCCGCGCCTCCCGCGCCTGGCTGGCCGCCACCGGCTGCGCCAAGTACGTCCCCTCCCCCTTCAACGGCTTCGACCTGCTGAACCACATGGCCGTCATGGTCACCGCCCGCGGCAAGGAGTGCTCCGGCGACGCCATGGAGACCCTGTATAAGGAGTACATGGAAAACCACAAAAACGGCACCTCCACCTTCCGCACGGAAGAGAAGTACCGCATCCTGTTCGAGGGTATCGCCTGCTGGCCCTACCTGCGTGCCACCTCCACCGGTCTGAAGTCCCGGGGCATCAACATGGTCACCACCATCTATGCCGACGCCTTCGGCTACGATTACGACTCCTTCGAGGGCATGATCAAGGCCTACTGCTCCGTGCCCAACGCCATCAACCTGGAAAAGTCCCGCGACAAGCGCATCAAGCTGTGCCAGGACAACCACGTGGAGGGCATGCTGATCCATACCAACCGTTCCTGCAAGCTGTGGAGCGGCTTCATGTACGAGATGGGCCGCCAGGTGGGTAAGGCCTGCGACATCCCCGTGGCCAGCTTCGACGGCGACCAGGCCGACCCCCGCAACTTCTCCGAAGCCCAGTATGACACCCGTGTCCAGGGCCTCATGGAGATCATGGAAGCCAACAAAGAGCAGAAAGGAGCCAACTGAACATGACCACCAACGAACTGTTTGCCAAGCTGCATGAAGCAGCCGCCAACCCCAAGGCCCAGATGGACAAATATCTGGCCCAGGGCAAGAAGATCGTGCTGTGCGCTCCCGTCTACACCCCCGACGAGCTGATCCACTCCATGGGCTTCGTCCCCATGGGCGCCTGGGGCGCGGATACCGAGCTGCGCCGGGCCAAGGAATACTGCCCCGCCTTCCTGTGCTCCATCGTCCAGTCCGCCCTGGAGCTGGGCATCAACGGCGCGTATGACGGCGCGTCCGCCATCGTGATCCCCTCCCTGTGCGACACCCTCAAGACCATGGGCGAGAACTGGAAGTACGCCGTGCCCTCCATCCCCTTCATCCCCATGACCTATCCCCAGAACCGCAAGCCCGCTTACGGCGTGGCCTTCACCAAGGCCGGCTACGAGCGCGTGATCCGCGACCTGGAGAAGCTGGGCGGCAAGTTTGACGACGCCAAGCTGGCCCAGTCCAACGCCGTCTATAACCGCCACAACGCCGCCATGCGGAAGCTGGACGAGGTGCTGGCAAAGCATCCCGAGGTCACCGCGCAGCAGCGCAGCGACGCCTTCAAGTCCGCCTTCTTCATGACCAAGGAGGAGCACACCGCCCTCATCGAGGAGCTGCTGGCCTCGCTGGAGGCCCAGACCCCCGCCGCGGAAAAGACTCCCATCCTGCTGTCCGGCATCCTGACCGACGCCCCCGGCTTCAACGCCATTCTGGACGATCTGGGCCTGCACATCGTGGCCGATGACGTGGCCGCCCAGTCCCGCCAGTACCGCACCGACGTGCCCGCCGGTGACGACGCCCTGACCGCCCTGGCCCAGAAGTTTGCCGACATGGACAACTGCTCCGTGCTGTATAACGCCGCCAAGCCCCGCGTCCAGTGGATCGTGGACACCGCCAAGGCCCGCAATGCCAAGGGTGTTCTGGTGGCCATGACCAAGTTCTGCGACCCCGAGGAATTCGACTACGTCATGATCAAGAAGGCCTGCGAGGCCGCCGGCATCCCTGTCACCGTGGTGGAGATCGACCGCCAGATGGTACAGTTCGAACAGGCCCGCACCAATATCGAGACCTTCCGCGACATGCTGACCATGTAATCAAGCAAAAAAAGAACAATATAGGAGGAACCAAACCCATGAGTGAGATCAAACGCCCGCTGGAGGGCATCAAGGTCGTCGAGCTGGCTACCTTCATCGCCGCGCCCTGCTGCGCACGCTTCCTGGCCGACCTGGGCGCCGAGGTCATCAAGATCGAGGCTCCCGCAGGCGACCCCCTGCGCTACACCGCCGTCAACGAGGGCCGTCCCCAGGATCAGAAGGAGAACACCACCTACGACCTGGAGAACGCCAACAAGACCTGCATCGCCCTGAACACCAAGTCTCCCGCCGGCCGTGAGGCCCTGGAGAAGCTGATCGCCGAGGCGGACATCTTCATCACCAACTGGCGCCAGAACCCCCTGAAGAAGGCAGGCCTGGACTACGATACCCTCCACGCCAAGTACCCCGCCCTGGTGTACGGCTTCGTCTCCGGCTACGGCGAGAAGGGCCCCGACAAGGATCTCCCCGGCTTCGACTTCACCGCCTTCTTTGCCCGCGGCGGCGTGCTGGGCACCCTGTTCGATAAGGACTCCCTGCCCATGCTGACCATCGCCGGCTTCGGTGACCACCAGGTGGGCCTGTACCTGGCCTCCGGCGTGCTGGCGGCCCTGTACCGCGCCAAGCAGACCGGCCAGGGCGACCGCGTCGTCGTCTCCCTGTTCCACAGCGCCATCTGGGATGTCTCCCTGATGCTCCAGTCCAACCAGTACGGCGACCCCGCCACCCAGTTCCCCCTGTCCCGCCGCACCCTGCCCAACCCCCTGGTGGTGGCCCACAAGACCAAGGACAACAAGTGGCTCCAGATCGCCATGCCTCAGTACAATCGCCACTATCCCATCTTCATGCGCGCCATCGGCCACCCCGAGATGGCCGAGGATCCCCGCTACTATCCCCAGACCAACCTGCAGGCCAACATCGAGGAGTTCTATGACTTCCTGGTGGCCGAGATGGCTACCCGTACCCTGGACGAGTGGTGCGCCCTGATGGACGCCAACGACCTGCCCTACGCCATCGCCCAGACCTGGGATCAGCTCCTGGTGGATAAGCAGGCATGGGCCGCCGACTGCTTCTATGAGATGGAGTACCCCAACGGTGCCAAGCGCACCATGGTGCGTCCCCCCGTCATGTTCGAGGAGACCCCCCTGCCCCCCTATAACCGCGGCCCGTACCTGGGTGAGCAGACCGAGGAGATCCTGAAGAAGCTGGGCTATACCGACGAGCAGGTGGCCGCCATGATCGCCGCCGGCGACGCCGCCTCCATGGATCCCGCCCTGAAGGACTGAGCGATACCCCCCATCAAAATCGGAAAAGTAGGAAATGAAACGCAGGCCGTCCGTTGTTGAGGAGCGGCGGATGGCCATGCCGGAAAAGGAGAAAAATATGAAGATCGCTGCTTACGAAGTGCGTCCCGACGAAAAGCCCGTTATTGAGTCCCTGTGCAAGGAGTACGGCATCGAGCTGGTGTCCACCCCCGCCAACCTGGATCCCACCACCGCCAACATGGCCGTCGGCTGCGACGGCGTCACCACTCTGGGCCAGTCCGACTACTGCAACGAGGTGCTGGATGAGCTGCGGGGCTACGGCGTCAAGGTGCTGGCCAGCCGCTGCGTGGGCTATAACCACATGAACTGCGACTACGCCCGCTCTCTGGGCTTCCGCCTGTGCAACGGCGCTTACGC
>ENA-UOOA01002192-UOOA01002192.1-human-gut-metagenome-genome-assembly--contig:-P61old-NODE-2192-length-28577-cov-4.743847_pt1 | contig 28577 bp, 28 predicted proteins | sample MGYA00242467_ERZ724014 | MGnify/ENA metagenome assembly ERZ724014 | reverse complement strand
TTCGCATTTCTTCATTCTTTATCCCTCTTGCATTAGATTTGATTATTGATATTCAAAAATATCAATAATACCTTTTCAATTCTAAATTTCATAAACAATATCGAAGATTTTGTTTATACCTTTCGCTGCTTCAATCTTACAATATTTATTTGATTCTGTCAATGAAAAGGGGAGAGGGGCTTTCGCCCCTCTGTCATACTTCCAATTCAAACGGGATATCGCAATCCCCGCATACCACATTGACCGCTCGTGTCGCTCTGATGATCGTTTTGCACGTCTTCACCCGTGGACTTGCCTTTTCTGCCGCCGCTGATCGGGATGGGGAATGAGGCCCGATTCATCATAATATCTTCCCATCCCTTATTGATGATGTAATCAATCAGTTCCTCGGTCGGCTTCGTGACTGTCCAGCCGTATTTTTCGTGATGCTCAATCGTCAGCATATGCTTTTGTGCTTCATCCCGGAATTTCTTATTGTGATACGTTCCGCCTCGGCTGCAATCCTGTATTTCGTGCTGCAAGTTGTAAAGATGAACCATTTCATGCAGCATAGTCGCAGCGACTTCTTCAATCGGCCTTTGCAGCGTCCCTGCCGCAATGTTAAGTTCACGCTGGTGCTCGTCTTTAACGCTCCATGCCTTGCTAACGGTCACATGACCGTATGCCGTGGGCGTGTCCTGAATCGTAATAACAGGTTCTTCCAATTCCCCGTTGAAGCTGTCCGCGTTCAAGGACCTGAAAATCTTTTCTAAATATCCTGCCGTTCTGCTCGTTCTGACTGTCTGTTTCATTGTACGCACTCCCTTTATCATAATAAAAAGTCAGGCTTGCCGGAATCGCGGGGGCGATTTCGGTTGCCCGCCGTGCGGACGGGACATTTTCGTCTGTCAAGTTGACCGTGGAATAAATCCAGTGCGCACACTGGTTTTATGCCGCGAAAGCTGCTTGACAGATGAATATTTCCCGTCGCAGCCGTCCGCAGGACACAATATTCTCCCGTATGACAGTCTTCCGGTTTCCGGGGAAGTGGGTATAAAAAATGACAGTTCCATTACAATAACATAACAGCACTGTCTTGAATTTTAATATTCAAAAATTAGTTTGGAATTCATCGATTTTACTTTAAAATAAATTCATATTTCATTAAAAAAGTTCTTGACATTCCGCTTGAGCCGAGTATAATAAAAATCAAGATGAACGTCACAAATCTGAATCAGCTATGAAGTTCAGACGAGTGAACGCTACAAAACCGTTTTTTTGTTGAGGCTTCAATTTCGACTTTGAACGCCGCCGTTGGGGAAGGGCTACACCTTAGCCTTTTTAATTGGCCCTAGCTAACGCAACAAAATAAAGATTTTGTTGCGTTACAGGAGAAGATGTGCTATAATAGCATTATCAAGGATGCTCTAAAGGAGTTTTATGTATGCAGCCGTATTCTGAATGTCCGCAGGTGCTGCGGGACTTTTTATCGTATCATGAATCTATCAAGGGTCAATCACGGCGTACGGTTTCGGAATATCATCTGGATCTGCGGATGTTTCTTCGGTTTCTGACGCTGATGCGCAAGGAACTTCCGTATCAGACGCCGCTTGATGAGATCGACATCAAATGGATCGACGCACTCGTTCTCGATACGGTGTCATCGTCTGAGGTGTTTGATTTTCTGTCCTATCTCACAAACGACCGTCAGAACCGTGAAGGCCCGGCTGATGTCGGAATCGCTGCCGCTGCCCGTGCGCGGAAGCTGTCGGCTATCAAGGCGTTCTATAAGTACCTGACCATCAGCACCAAGCAGATCCAGAACAATCCGGTCAAGGACATCGAATTCCCCAAAATTCGCCGCAGCCTGCCGAAATACCTGACACTGGAAGAATCTACCGCGCTCTTGAAATCTGTCGATGGGCCGAATAAAAACCGGGACTTTGCAATTCTGATGCTGTTTCTGAACTGCGGTATCCGCCGCTCGGAACTGGTTGGGCTGAATCTTACGGACGTCTATGAGGATCGTATCCGTGTTGTCGGCAAGGGCAACAAGGAAAGAATTGTCTACATGGGTTCTTCCTGCCGGAAAGCCATCGACCGGTATCTGGATGAGCGGAAACAGATCGTGCTGACAGACAATAAAGCGCTCTTTGGCTCACGGGATAAAAACCGTATCAGTGTTTCTGCTGTGCATCGTCTAGTCAAAAAGCACCTGCTGGAATCTGGGCTTGACGCGTCGCAGTTTTCCGCGCATAAGCTGCGGCACACAGCCGCAACGCTGATGCTGGCGAACGGCGTTGACCTGAAAACGCTGCAGGAGGTTCTGGGGCACGAAAATCTGAATACGACGCAGATCTACACGCACATTGAAAACACAGATAAGAAAATCGCGGCAGAGGCCAATCCCCTTTCCAAGCTGAAGCTATAAAAATTGAAACGCAGGCAGTACACAGCTGAAGCGATGCACTGCCTGCTCAGTTTGTTATTCCGTATGTGCGAAAGTTGCCCCAAGGCTGGTATAAAACCCCAGCGCCTGGTACATTGCCTTATCGCACGGAGCACAGCATACAGTTAAACTCGTGATGCCGTTTTCTCTGCACCAGTTTTGTGCTGCCCTCGCCAGCATTCGTGCAATTCCCTTGCCGCGGAAGGCGGGTTCAATGTAAAAATCTTCATATACACCCGTATTCGAGCAGGAAAAAGTCGAATAGTATGCAGCGACGCTGCACATGCCCACGGCACGATAGCCGCGCTTGGCCATGAAGAATGTAATTCTCCCCTCTCGGACGGCCTGCTGAAGCTGTTTCTGCTGGAATTTTATAAGTGTTTCCTCGCCGATTTCGCGCTTGAAGCCGTTTTCCAGCTTCAAAAGCTGCCAATCGGTGGGATCGTTCAAAAGTTCCACGGTGAATGGCACTGCCTCTGCGGGCGGAAGGAGCATCAGCGGCTCGCCCCATTCGTCAACGCCGTTTTCAACGAATCCAATGCGTCTCCAGAACCGGAGACGGCGTTCGTCTCCGCCGTAATTCAGTTCAGCGTAGCGTGCGCCGCGCGCCTTTGCCCAGTCCAGAAGAACAGCAGCGCATGCTCGGCCTGTTCCATTGCCTCGGAATTCCGGGTAGACGCAGAATTCCATGATAAAGCACTTTCCATCCTCGGAAGTGAAAATCACCGGCAGTGCAAAGCCAATGTCCTGTCCGTTCCGCTGAAAGAACAGATAATAGCAGTTGTCTTGCGGCCGGTTGTGAACGTGTTCAATCTGCGCACGGTATTCCGCATCATTCAAAAAATGCTTGAGGCTTTCGTCCTTCGGGTTAGGAAAAATATCACGCTCGTGGTAGCTGTGAAGCTGCTCCCAAAAGGCTGCAGTATCGGTTTTTGAATTTGCTTCACGAATGGTAATCTGGTTTTTCATGCTGTTTCCTCCAAAATTTGATTCGGAGGGTTAGGAAGCGTGAACCCTCCATACACGTTTCATTTTCATAAAAAACCACCCTTTCTGTTTCATTTTTCACGCAAATTTGCCTGCTGCCGCTATTATAGCAGGAGATTCACCGTATTGCAAGCAATAGAAAAACCAGACAATGCGCAGTCGCACTGCCTGGTTTTACTTTACGATCAACCGCCCAGATAGGCTTTTTTAATAGAATCGCTTTCAAGAAGTTCTTTTCCGGAGCCGGAGAGCGTGAGCTTGCCGGGATCCAGAACGTAGGCACGATTGGCAACCTGAAGAGCCATCTGTGCATTCTGCTCGACAAGCAGGATCGTCGCGCCGGCCTTGTGGAGTTCCTGGATAATATCGAATATCTGCTCGACCAGAATCGGGGCCAGGCCCATGGACGGCTCATCCAGCATCAAAAGCTTCGGCTCTGACATCATGGCGCGGCCCATGGCAAGCATCTGCTGTTCGCCGCCGGAGAGCGTACCGCTGATCTGCTTGCTGCGCTCCTTCAGGCGCGGAAAAAGCTCATATACGTGCTCAAGATTGCCCTCAATGGAGCTGTTCGGGCGGGTATATGCGCCCATTTCGAGGTTTTCCTCGACGGTCATGTGCGCGAACACGCGGCGGCCCTCCGGGCACTGCGCAAGGCCAAGCTGTACGATCTTGTTGGGGGCCATGTTGTTGATCGGCGTACCCATAAACTCGATCGTGCCCGTCTTCGCGCGGAGCAGGCCAGAAATCGTATTCAGAACGGTACTCTTGCCTGCGCCGTTTGCGCCGATCAGCGTGACGATCTCGCCCTCGTTGACCTCGAGAGAAACGCCCTTGACCGCATGAATTGCGCCATAGTAGACATGAAGATCATTGACGGAAAGCAGCATATCTCAGCCCTCCTTCTTTTTGCCGAGGTACGCTTCGATAACGGCCGGATTGGCCTGAATATCGTTCGGCGTGCCCTTTGCGATGATTTTACCGAAGTTCAGAACGCAGATGCCCTCACAGATACCCATTACAAGGTTCATATCATGCTCGATCAGCATGATTGCGATGCCAAAGGTATCACGAATCTTTACAATATTCTCCATAAGTTCACTCGTTTCGGACGGGTTCATGCCGGCTGCAGGCTCGTCCAGCAGCAACAGGCACGGATTCGTCGCCAGTGCGCGGACAATCTCCAACCGGCGCTGCGCGCCATACGGCAGGCTGCCCGCCAGGTGATCTGCCACATTTTCCATGTTGAAAATGCTCAGCAGTTCCAGCGCACGCTCCTTTGCAATGCGCTCGCGTCTCCAATACTCCGGCAGGCGGAGAATGGCGGAGGCGGCGGAATATTTCATTTCGTTGTTCAGGCCGATCAAAACGTTGTCCAGAACGGTCAGATTGCGGAACAGGCGGATATTCTGGAAGGTTCGGCCAATGCCCATGTGGTTGACCTCGACCGTGCTCTTCCCTTCTGTTGAAACGCCGTCCAGAAGAATAGAGCCGCGGGTCGGCTTGTACACGTTGGTCAGCAGATTGAAAATCGTCGTCTTGCCTGCGCCGTTCGGGCCGATCAGGCCGGTGATCTCCGTGCGGCCGATGGCGAGGTTGAAGTCGGCAACAGCGGTCAGACCGCCGAAGTCAATGCCAAGGTGGCGCGTTTCCAGAATCGGAGGCTTGCCGATGTCACGTTCCGTCAGCAGGTTCGTGTACGGCTGCGGAACAAGCTTGGGCTGTGGATTGACCCATTTGTTACTCATTGTCTGCCGCCTCCTTCTTTGGATTTTCTGTGCGTCCGGTCAGCCGGTTCAGGAAGGTTTCAAGGCTGCGGGAAAGCGAGAAATCGTAGCTGCCGAGCAGTCCCTTCGGCCGGAAGATCATCATCACGACAAGTGCCAGAGAGTATACGACCATGCGGTAATCCGAGAACGAACGCAGCAGCTCCGGCAGGATGGTGAGCACGGTTGCCGACAGGATCGAACCCAGCATGGAGCCCATGCCGCCAAGCACGACCATGACCAGAATTTCAATGGACTTCATGAACTTGAACGTCGAGGGATACAAAGAGCCGATATAGCCTGCGTACAGGCAGCCCGCGATACCGGCCAGCATGGCGGATACGACGAAGGCGAACGTCTTATAATAAGTCGTTTGTACGCCGACGCTCTCGGATGCGATCTCGTCTTCACGGATAGACAGGATTGCACGGCCGTGGCGGGATTTCATAATTGTGTGGATGATATAGCAGCACACGACCACGCAGATGAACACCAGCGTAAATGAGGAATACTTCGGGATGCGCTTCAGACCGGCTGCACCGTATGTAAAATCTTTGCCGATCACAGAGTCGATGTTCGTCAGAATGACGCGGATGATCTCGCCGAAGCCCAGTGTGATAATCGCCAGATAGTCACCGCGAAGACGCAGTGCCGGGATGCCAATCAGAATACCGAAGATACCGGCAACCACTGCACTGATCAGCAGCGCCAGAAGGATATAGGGAATAGCGGCACCTGTATCACCGGATTTCAGAAGTTCCTGCACCGGAACGGCCTTCATGAAAATGCCGCCTGCGTATGCACCGACCGCCATAAAGCCTGCATGTCCAAGAGGCAGCTGGCCCAGATAGCCGGTTGCAATGTTCAATGAAGTCGCAAGAATGATATTGATGCCGACAGTGATGAGAATGCCGCTCCAATAGTTTGTGATGGTTCCGTTCTGAATGAGCGTATACAGCACGAACCACAGCGCGAGGATCAGCACAAGATTGATCAGATACCGCAGCGGCATGGGAATGCGGATGGCAGAGCGTGTTTTCTTCATAGTCCGTCTCCCCTTCCTTACACTTTTTCCATCTGCGGACGGCCAAGAATACCGGTCGGCTTGACCAGCAGAACAACGATCAGAATTGCGAACACGACGCCGTCCTTCCAGATGGAAAGGCCAACTGCCGAAACGAGCGCTTCGAGCAGGCCAATGGCAAAGCCGCCAATCATCGCCCCGGGGATTGATCCGATACCGCCAAGGACGGCGGCAACAAATGCTTTCAGACCAAGCATCGAACCCATTGTCGGAGACGCCTGCTGATAGGCGCACAGGTACAAAACAGAGCCGATACCGGCAAGGGCCGAGCCGATGGCAAACGTAAAGGAGATCGTTCTGTTCAGACTGATGCCCATCAGCTGCGCCGCGCCCATGTCCTCGGACACAGCGCGCATGGCCTTGCCGAGTTTCGTCTTCTGCACAACGACGGTCAGGGCTGCCATTGCAATGATAGTCACAACGATAGTCAGCAGCGCCGCATTGCTGATGGTCACAGAGCCGAGCGAAATATTGCCCGGAACAATGGGGTCCATGCTCTTCGTATCGGAGCCGAAGAGCAACTGCGCGCCATTTTCCAGAAGGAACGAGATACCAATCGCAGTGATGAGCAGGCTCAGTCTCGGGGCCTTGCGCAGCGGCGTATAGGCGACCTTTTCAATCACAACGCCGAGAAGCGTGCTGGTAATGACCGCGATGATAACAGATACGATGGGGTGCAGATGGAAGTTCGTCATAGCGTAAAAGGCGGCATATGCGCCTACCATGATGATATCGCCGTGCGCGAAGTTCAAAAGCAGGATAATACCGTAGACCATGCTGTAGCCAAGTGCCACCAGCGCGTAGATCGAGCCTGTCTGGAGGCCATTGAACAGCTGCGAGAGCAGCAGGGACAGGTTCATGTTGATACCTCACTTTCCTTCTCTTTTGCGCCACACCCGATGGACGGCGCCAAGCGTGCTTGGAACCGTCCATCCGATGTCCGCCGTGGACAGGTACGGAGATATCCTCCGTACCTGTCCGGCTGGTTCTGCTGTTTATCCGGCAGGAACCGACAAATTCTTACTGATTATAGCGCGTTTCTCTGCGTGATGCAATGGAAATCAGCAGCTCTTAGTACATTTCCTGATAGACCTCGTCGCCGCCGGTCAGCTCGATGATGGCAACGGGCTTGATGGGGTTGTTGTACTCGTCGAAGGAATAGGAGCCGGTGATGCCCTCAGTGCCGTTCATGTTCTTGATGGCGTCAATGACAGCCTGCTTGTATTCTTCCGTGCCGGCAGTCAGGCCCTGCTCTTCGGCAGCCTTCAGACCTTCGCAGAGCAGCATGGCGGCGTCGTATGCCAGAGGCGCAAACATGTTGGGGATTTCATCAACGTTGTAAGCAGCTTTGTAATCCTCTTCAAACTGCTTGACGGAATCGGTGCCAGGTGCATAGCCAGAGCAATAGACAGAGCCTTCGAGGTCTTCTGCAGAAGCGTAGTTCTTGACGGAGCCGAAGCCGTCACCGCCCATGAAAACTGCGTCGCAGTCAGCCGCGCGGGCAGCAGTGATGGCAAGACCAGCCTCAGCGTAGTAAATGGGAGCGAAGACAACGTCGGGATCGGCAGCGGCGATGTTAGTCATCTGGGCCTTGAAGTCCTTATCGCCCTCGGCAAATGCCTCGGTGTCGACGATCTCCAGGCCAAGCTCGGCAGCCTTTGCCACGAACGCGTTCATCAGGCCCTCGGAGTAGTCGTTGCCGGTCTGATAGAAGACAGCAGCGGTCTTGGCGCTCAGCTTTTCAACGGCGTAGTTTGCCATCTTTTCGCCCTGATACGGGTCGATGAAGCAGGCGCGGAAGACGTTGGGACGGATCTCGCTTTCGGGGTCAGCCGGGTCGATGACGGTGACGCCGGTAGCAGTTGCGGAAGCGGTAACCTGCGGCATGTTGTCCTCGTAGGTCGCGTCGGCCAGTGCAATGGTCGTGCCAGTCAGTGTAGCGCCAAAGACAGCGGTGATGCCGTTATCGCAGGCAAGGTTGTACGCGTTGACAGCCTCAACGCCGTCGCCCTTGTCGTCGTATTCCAGAACCTTGACCTGCTTGCCGTTGATGCCACCCTTGGCGTTCAGCTGGTTGATGTAGAGCATCGCGCCATCACGGACGGGCTGGCCGTACTGCGCATAATCGCCGGTCGTGTTGCTGATGAGGGCGATTACGATCTCGCCGCCGTCAGAGGACGTGTTGGAAGCATCGGTGGACGCAGGTGTATCCGTGGTGGCGGACTTAGAACCGCAGGCTGTCAGGCAGCCCAGCAGCATCACGACTGCCAGAACGAGGCTTACGAGTTTCATTGCTTTTTTCATTTTCATTTACCTCACTTTTGTTGTTTTTGCTGGTTTTGTTATTCAAAAAGCGGCTCTGCAAAAAGCAAAGCCGCTTTGAATGCCTAATCGATTCCGACCCTTCAGGCCGCCTCAGGAATCCAAATGCTATTGCCTTTTGCGCGTTTGAAATCGTTCATCATAAGAAGCATTCCATTTACAAGGCCCCATGCCAGTACCAGAAGTACCAGCAGGCCGATAATGGAGAATACGCGAATGCAAATGGATACAAGCACCAGAATGGAAATAAAAAAGGACACTGCCAGAATGGCAGTGTCCTTGCAGACTGCGGCAGAATCAGCCGTGCATGCAGATGCTGCACAGCAAGTAGCCGGTGCGCAGCTGGACGCATCGGAACAAGCGGTATTCTGCTTTGCCGTGAACTGCATCATGTTGCGCACCTCCTTGAAATGATGGGCTCATTATACCCGCATACTTTAGCGATGTCAAGTGCTGAAATGTGAAAATTGCCTCAAATTTCGAGTTTTCTTTTGTTGAACTTTCACAACTTCAATTCCTGATTCCTGACAAGTGCCCGTGTGCAGAAAACAGATGTGTACATTTCCGCTGATTTGCTCTGCATTTTGCGGTTCAGGCTTGCATTTTATGCCGCTGTCTGGTATCTTATAGACATTCTTGGCGGATCTCCGTCAATTAAGGTGTGTGATTACAATGGAAAAGAGAAAACATCGCTGGGGCGACCGGAAGGACGGCGTGCTGCTGCGCGATCTGGACGGCATGCACTTTATCACGCCGCTGATTTACCCGAACCGCTGCGACAATGAGGCCTATATCAGAGAGACGATCGACCTCACCAATATGAACGCGTTTCTCAAAAAGAAAAACGAGTCGGAGACAGAGTTCCCCTACACCATGTTCCATATCATCGTAGCGGGGCTTGTCAAAACGATCACGCTTCGGCCAAAGATGAACCGGTTCATTGCCAACAAGAACTTCTATCAGCGCAATGAAGTGTCTATGTCTTTTGTCGTCAAAAAGCAGTTTGCGGACGAAGCTGCGGAGGCACTGGCCGTTATTCACGCGAAGGACGAGTCCAATGTCGAATCCATTCATGAGGATCTTCGTCATCAGATCCTTGACTGCAAGGATGTGCATAAGGTTGATTCCTCGACCGGCAACATGGATTTCTTCAACCATATGCCGCGCTTCCTCGGCAAGTTCCTGGTCTGGATTCTGACGCGTCTGGATATCCACGGCTGGATTCCCGCGAGCATCATTGAGACAGACCCGTATTATACGACGTGCGTGATCTCCAATCTTGGTTCGATCAAGCTTAACTGCGGTTATCATCATCTGACGAACTGGGGCACCTGCTCGGTGTTCTGCATCATCGGCGAAAAGTCGAAGCGCCCGGTCTATCACGAGGACGGCACGATCGAAATGCGCGAAATGCTCGATCTGGGCCTCACCATTGATGAGCGTCTGGCAGACGGCTATTATTATTCCAAGACCATCCGCCTGCTCAAGAAGCTGCTGGAAAACCCGGAGTTGCTGGAAACACCGGCCAATCAGGAAGTGGAATATTAACTGAGAAAAAGCACCCGAGGCTATGGGTGTTTTTTTCGCAGATCAACGAAAGGATATCATCGACTACTATTGATGGATCAGCCGGTCGGCGCTTTTGGAACTGGATGCAGACAGTCTTGCTTCAGCCAGAACGCTTCAGATTTTGATTGAGTCCGGTCTGTGAGCCACATCAGTCCAGATGCACCACCGGGCTGCAAATGGCTTCCATGCACTGCGCTGTTTCCATGCCGAAATTGCCGCGCCGCGCAAAATCCGCGACGGAGATCATACCGGTCAGCTTTCCGTTCTGCGTAACCGGCAGTCTGCGCAGCTGTGCGCGGGACATAAGCCGCGCGGCCTTTGCCGCGTCCTCCCCTGCCTCGATGGACAAAACGCCTGCGGACATGACCTCACTCACGCGCATCTGCTCCGCCGGTTTCCCTGCTGCGACGCAGCGCAGCACAACGTCGCGGTCGGTTAGCACCCCGCAGAGACGCCCGTTTTCTCCCTGAACCGGCAAAAAGCCGAGATTATACCGGCTCATGAGCCGTGCGGCGACGGAAACCGGTTCCTGCGCACCGACGCTGACGACATTTCTGGACATACAATCCTTGATCTTCATAAGACCCTCCATTACTAAAAACTCCGGCAGCAAACGCTACCGGAGTTTCTGCGTTTATGGAAATTGTAGCCGGGACTGTCGGCTGTTAAACAGCTTATTTACCCTGCAGCTTGCGGTCGATGGCTTCCGCAGCCTTTTTGCCTGCGCCCATGGCCAGAATGACAGTCGCAGCGCCGGTAACGGCATCGCCGCCTGCAAAGACGTTTTCACGGGTGGACATTTCGTTCTCGTCAACGATGATACCACCCTTTTTGTTCGTCTCAAGGCCAGGCGTGGTGGAGCGAATCAGCGGGTTCGGAGACGTGCCAAGAGACATGATGACCATATCGACATCCAGCACGAATTCGCTGCCCTCAACGGGAATCGGACGGCGGCGGCCGGATGCGTCAGGCTCGCCAAGTTCCATCTTGATGCACTTCACGCCGCATACACGGCCATCCTCACCGCCGAGAATCTCGGTCGGGTTGGTGAGCGTCAGGAACTCGATGCCCTCTTCCTTCGCATGGTGCTGCTCTTCCAGTCTGGCGGGCATTTCGGCCTCGCCACGGCGGTAGACGATGTACACCTTATCGGTACCCATACGCTTTGCACAGCGGGCGGCATCCATCGCAACGTTGCCGCCGCCGACAATAGCCGCTGCCTTGGAGTGCAGGATCGGCGTGTCGCTCTCTTCGAGATAGGCCTTCATCAGGTTGATGCGGGTCAGGAATTCATTTGCCGAGCAGACGCCCTTGAGGGATTCGCCGGGGATGTGCATGAACATCGGAAGACCCGCGCCGGAGCCGATAAACACAGCCTTGAAGCCCATCTCAAACAACTCGTCGATGGACAGGACCTTGCCGATGACCATATCGGTCATGACTTCAACGCCCTGCGCCTTCAGTTTTTCAACCTCATTGGCAACGATAGCCTTCGGCAGACGGAACTCCGGAATACCGTAGACCAGAACGCCACCGGCAGTGTGCAGCGCTTCAAACAGGGACACCGCATAGCCCTTCTTGGCAAGCAGCGACGCGCAGGTCAGGCCGGACGGGCCGGAGCCGACGACAGCGACCTTGATGCCATTGGACTCGGCTTTTTTCGGCATGGCGTTGATATTCTCGCGGTACCAGTCGGCGACAAAGCGCTCTAGACGGCCGATTGCCACCGGCTCGCCCTTGTTGCCGCGGACGCACTTGGATTCGCACTGCGTCTCCTGCGGACAGACACGGCCGGAAAGGGCGGGCAGCGCATTGGTATCGGTGATGATCTCATAAGCTTTTTCAAAGTTGCCCTCAGCAACTTCATGGATAAACTCCGGGATATGAATATTAACCGGGCAGCCCTCAACACAGTGCGGTTTTTTGCACTGTAGGCAGCGCTTGGCCTCGTTAATGGCCATTTCAGCGGTATAGCCCAGCGTGACTTCCTTGAAATTTTTGTTGCGGACGTTCGGATCCTGCTCCGGCATCGGAGTCTTGGTAGCCTGCATATTAGCCATGATGATTCCCTCCCCTTACTTGATGAGTTCTTCGCCCATCTTCTGGATGCGGCAGATATGAGTCTTGCGCTCTTCTGCTTCTCTTTCACGGTAGACACTGTTGCGGCTCATGAGTTCGTCATAATCGACCTTATGTCCGTCAAAGTCCGGGCCATCGACACAAGCAAACTTCACCTCGCCGCCAACCGTGACGCGACAGCCGCCGCACATGCCGGTGCCGTCAACCATGATCGGGTTCAGCGAGACGACCGTTTTGACGCCGAACGGCTCGGTCGTCTTGGAGACAAACTTCATCATCGGGATCGGGCCGATGGCGAGAACTTCGTCATAGTGAATGCCAGACTCGAGCAACTGCTGCAGCTTGACGGTCACGAAACCGTGCTCGCCATAGGAGCCGTCGTCGGTCATGAGATACAGATGGTCACAGGCCTGCTTGAACTCGTCTTCGAGAATGACGATGTCCTTGTTACGGAAGCCAACGATCACATCCGTCTCGACACCTGCTTCTTTAAACGCCTTTGCGGACGGATATGCGATTGCACAACCGACGCCGCCGCCAACTACGCACACGCGCTTTTTGCCTTCAACGTCCGTCGGCTTACCGAGTGGGCCGACAAAGTCCTGAATATAATCGCCCTCGTTCAGACTGCCAAGCATTTCGGTGGACAGGCCAACCTTCTGGAAAATGATCGCAACCGTCCCCTTCTCGCGGTCATAACCCGCAATCGTCAGCGGCACGCGCTCCGATTTCTCGTCTACACGGAAAATGATAAACTGACCGGCCTTTGCCTTGCGGGCAACGAACGGAGCTTCAATCTCCATATACGTTACGGCAGCGTTCAGTTCCTTCTTGCGCACGATTTTGTACATAACTTGTTCATCCCTTCAAATCATCAGTAATTTCTTGTTCGTTCTGATAATCCAACGTTATTAGTATAACACATCTTCCATTCTGTTGTAAACAAGAAAATCGATAAAAAAATACCGATACATGCCATGTTCTGAATTAACTTATATCATTTATGATATATTGCATCTGAATTCGGAATGAATTACAACATTGTCGGAACGAACGTTTTTCCATAAAAATCCTGATACCAGTGTGGAGGGTGCAGCAGGCGCAGGCTCCGGCTGAAGCCCAGCAAGAAATGCAAGCGTTCCAATCAGCTGCTCCGGCGTATGCGTTATTTGCAGTGCACCGAGATCCAGCGATTTTTCCCGCTTGCTCAGCCGCCTCCCGTCCGGCGCAAGCAGAAGCGGGACATGATAATACGCAGGCGTTGGGAACCCGAGCGTCTTTTGCAGCCACATCTGGCGCGGCACAGAACTCAGCAGATCGCGTCCTCGGACAATCTCAGTGACGCCGCCCGCCGCATCGTCGGTCACAACTGCCAGCTGATAGGCGTATACGCCGTCTGAACGGCGGATGATAAAGTCGCCGCAGTCCTGCACAAGATTCTCGGTATATTCACCTTGCAGACCATCCTGCACTGTTATGACCGTATTCGGAACGATCACGCGCCATGCAGGTTTTCTCGTTTTCGCCGCGCGCTCTGCATCTGTCAATGTCCGGCAGGTTCCGGCGTAGATCACATTGCCGTCCGATGCGTGCGGTGCGGAGGCTGCGTGCAGTTCGGCGCGGGAGCAATAGCACGGATAGACCAGTCCAAACGCGCGCAGCCGTTCAAATTCTGCATGATAGGCATCAGCACGTTTGGACTGCGGCGTCTGTTCCGCGTCCCAGTCCAGGCCGAGCCAGTCCAGATCACGCTTAAGTGTTTCAATGTACTCCAGCCTGCACCGGTCTGGGTCCAGATCTTCAATCCGCAGCAGCATTCGTCCGTTCCGGCTTCGCACGGAGAGCCACGCCAGAAGCGCGGAAAACACGTTTCCGAGGTGCATCCTGCCGCTGGGGCTGGGTGCAAAACGTCCGGTCAGCATATCGGTCTGTCCTCCTTGAAAAAACGGCAGGGACACCCCTGCCGTTTGTATTTATAATTGATAAACACGGCGATATTCTTCATAATAACGCTCGTACATATCGGATTTGAGTTCCTTCAGGCTATTCAGGTATTCATGCGTATCAAACGAATCCGATTCCAACTCAATCAGTGCGACTGCGATATTGGAACAATGATCCGCAACACGTTCATAATTGGTCAGTAGATCATTGAACACAAAGCCCTGTCCCAAGGTGCAAAGTCCTTTTTGCAGACGATCAACATGGTGAAGCTTCATTTCGTCACAAAGATTGTCGATTAACTCCTCAAGCGGCTCGACGCGGGCAGCAAGCTGCAGATCATTGTTGACGAACGACCGAATCGCTGTGGACAGGATCTCTGTCAGTGCAGCCTCCATGACTTCCAGTTCATGTGCAGCAGCTTCGGAGAAGGACAGTTTTTTCTGGTGCAGTTCTTTTGCACCCTCTGCAATATTCAGCGCGTGGTCGGAAATTCGCTCAAAATCGGAGATCGTGTGCAGGAACTTGGATACCTCCGCGTTCTGTTTCGCGGTCATTTCACGTTCTGTGACCTTGACCAGATAGGTACCGAGTTTGTCCTCATACCGGTCAACAGAGCCTTCCAAATCCTCGACCAGTTTGAACCGCTCGTCGGAATAGCCGTGCAGCAGCGCAACTGCCTCAACAAAGTTGCGCTTGGCCTCCTCTGCCATCGCATTGATGGTCAGACGGCTTTGTTCAATGGCAAGCGCGGGGTGCTGAATGAAGCGTTCTTCAAGCCGCATTGCTTCCGGCTCGACCGCTTTTTGCTGCGGCTTTTCGCGCACCAGAAAATTGACGGTTTTTTCGATCTGCCGCGTAAACGGCAAAAGCCCAACGACCTTAATAAAGCGGAACACCGTATTGACAAGTGCAATGGAAACACTGGTCATAATGCGATCCGCAAATGGGAACCGGATCAGCGCATCAAGCGTATAATAAATCGCTGCAAACAGGATTACGCCTGTGACTTCGGCGACCAGATAAACCATGGCCGTTCGTTTACCGTCAACAGACGCGCCGATCGCAGAAAGAAGCACCGGCATGGCTGCGCCGATGGCAATGCCCATGATGATGGGGAGCGCAATGGAGAAATCAATGATGCCGGTCGATGCAAGTGCCTGTAAAATGCCGACTGCGGCGGATGCAGATTGCAGGACGCAGGTAAACAGCGTGCCGAAAAGGATACCAAGAAACGGATTGGAGAAGGAAGTCAAAATACGAATAAAGGTTGGGTCGTCGCGCAGCGGCGAAACTGCGGAAGACATTGTAGACATACCGAACATCAAAACCGCAAAACCCATCAAAATATCGCCGACATGTTTCTTTGCCGGATTTTTCGCCGTCATGCGCAGGACAATGCCAATTACGGAGATCACGCCCGTGAGTGTCGCTGTGGAAAATAGGTCGAGCCAGCCACCAGTCGAACCAATGTCAGAAAGGCAGATGATCCACCCTGTGATGGACGTGCCCAGGATCGCGCCCAGCACAATGGAGATTGCCTGCCGTACCTTCATCATGCCGGAGTTGACAAAGCCGACGATCATGACTGAGGTAGCCGAAGAAGACTGAATCACAGCCGTCACGCCGGCGCCCAGCAGGAATCCCTTGATGGGATTACCGGTCAGCCGGTACAGAATCAACTCCAGCTTATTGCCTGCGACCTGCTTCAGTCCGTCTCCCATCAGAGCCATACCGAACAAAAACAGTGCGATGCCGCTCAACAGCGAGATTACATTTGAAATACCCACGCGTAACATCCTCTCTGTTTGTTAATTGTATGTTAAAGAACGAATCTTAAATGTTTTGCACAATTTTTCTTAAATTCATGTTAAATCTTGCTTTTCCTTTACATTTCACATAAAATTAACACAAAGAGGAACGACGATTTTACATTTCTGCTTTATTGTATTCGCAAAAGGAGTGGTTCAGATGATCTATTTACTGGAAGACGACGATTCTATCCGCAAGCTAGTGCTCTACGGACTGGACAGCCAGGGCTTTCAGGCAAAAGGGTTTGCACTTCCCTCGGAATTCTGGCGTGCCATGGACACAGAACTTCCAGAAATTGTATTGCTTGACATTATGCTGCCGGAAGAGGATGGACTGAGTATCCTGAAAAAGCTGCGGGCCCGCCCGGCGACCAAACGGCTGCCTATCATTATGCTGACGGCAAAAAATTCGGAATATGACCGTGTGATTGGTCTGGACCATGGCGCGGACGACTTTGTTTCCAAGCCATTTTCCATGCTGGAACTCATTGCACGCATCCGCGCAGTTCTAAGGCGGGCAGAGCCAGTGCAGACAAGCGGAGATTTCTCTCTTGGCCTGTTGTTTGTCTCTCCGGACCGGCACGAGGTCAAGGTCGGGGGTAAGGATGTAACGCTTACTAACAAGGAATTTGAACTGTTGTGCCTGCTGCTGCGCAATAAGGGCATTGTTTTGACGCGTGCGACGCTGATGGATCGCGTCTGGGGCTTTGAATCCGAACGGGAAAACCGGACGCTGGATGTGCATATCCGGACACTGCGCGTCAAGCTTGGTGAAGCAGGCAGTTATATTGAGACTGTACGCGGCATCGGTTACAAGATCGGAGGCGATGGTGTATGACGGCCAAGATTTTCCGAAACGCATTTTTGATTGGATTTACAGTTTTACTTGCCTGCATTTTGCTGTTTTTCTTTATTATGTACTCGAACTATCAGGCGCAGGCATACGATATTCTGGAAGTGGAAGCTGAGCATATTTCAGAAGGGATGCAGATTTGCGGCGGCAAGGAGTATCTCGATGCAATGCAGTCCGGCGAGCGCATCACATGGATCGCGCCGGACGGTTCCGTTCTCTATGACAATATGGCGGATGCAGATACGATGGAGAACCACCTCCAACGTCCAGAGGTACAGGAAGCGTTTGAAACTGGAAGCGGCCGCTCTGACCGCTATTCCTCTACAATTCTGGAAAAGAACAATTACTACGCACTGCTGCTGAAGGACGGAACAGTTCTCCGTGTAGCCGGAAAACAGACAAGTGTGGCCGCGATGGCGCTGATGCTGGTGCAGCCGTCCTTATGGATCGTTGTTCTGGTGCTGGTTCTGTGCGGATTGCTTGCTATGCGGCTTGCCAAACAGATCGTGCGCCCGATCAATGCTATCAATCCCGATAACCCAAACGCGACACCGACTTATCCAGAACTTCAGCCTCTGATTTCCCGCTTGCAGGAGCAGAATCGCACCATTCGGACGCAGCTGAGCGAATTATCGACACGCCAGCGTGAGTTTGACGCAATCACAGAAAACATGCGCGAAGGTTTTCTGATTGTCGATGACAAATGCAATATCCTTTCGAGCAATCGCAGCGCACTGCGTCTACTGGGGATAGACGGCACACAAAAGCCTGAAAACCTGCATCAAGTGGTTTGCTCCAGCGAACTTCTGGCGTTGGTTGACGCTGCGCTGGACGGAACGCGCGGAGATGAGGAACTTTCCTTCAGCGGCGGCACATGGCAGCTGTTCGCCAATCCGGTCATTACCGGCAGCCGTGTGACGGGGGCAATCGTGATCTTCATGGATGTGACAGAGCGGGAGCAGCGCGAGGCACTGCGGCGCGAATTTTCTGCTAACGTTTCGCATGAACTCAAGACACCTCTTACCTCCATCACCGGCTTTGCTGAACTCATGAAGGAGGGCATGGTTCCGAAAGAAAAAATGCAGGAATTTTCCGGCGATATCTATCGTGAGTCCCGCCGCCTAATTGATCTGGTAGACGACATCATTCAGCTTTCCCGGTTGGACGAGGGCACGGCGAACTTCACAAAAACATCGGTTGATCTGTATGTGCTGGCAGGCAGCGTGATTGAGAGTCTTCGTCCTGTCGCGCAGCGACAGGATATCACGCTTACCCTTTCCGGACAGCATGCTGTGATTCCGGGCGTTGAGCAGCTTTTGCAGGAAATGATCTATAATTTGTGCGACAACGCAATCAAATATAACGTTCCGGGCGGCAATGTTGCCATTTCCGTCTGGCAGAATGGGCCGACGACAACACTCTCCGTCGTAGATACTGGCATTGGTATTCCCTACGCCGACCAAAGCCGTGTATTTGAGCGATTTTACCGCGTCGATAAAAGTCATTCCAAGGAGGTTGGCGGCACCGGTCTTGGCCTTTCCATCGTCAAGCATGCCGCACAGTACCACGGCGCGAAGATTGAACTCAAGAGCGACCCCGGTAAGGGCACGGCGATCGCTGTCAACTTTACCGCTGCAAAATAATCGTGAAATCTGATAGGGCCGCTGCTCTGGCAGCGGCCCTGTTCGTACATTTTCCCGATCCTGCCTAAATCGCCTATTTTTCGCTTGCATCACGGTTTTTTATCCGGTAAAATACCGGTATCTATTCTTTGGAGGCGTTTTATGCATGAATTGACGTTTGCTGCCGCCGCGCTGATGCTCTGTGTCGCGGCTGGCTCTTATCTGGCAGGTTGCTGCAACGGCGCAATCATCACTTCCTTCCTGTTTTATAAGGACGATATCCGCAAGCATGGCAGCCATAACGCCGGACTGACCAATTTCTACCGTGTTTACGGCGGAAAATTTGCAGTTTGTGTCATTCTGGTCGATATGCTCAAGGCGTTTGTCGCGGTAAAACTTGGTTCGGTCGTATTTGACGCGTATCTCGGACTTCGACTGGAGGGCGAGTACTTTTCCGCCCTGTTTTGCGTAATCGGGCATATCTTTCCTGCGTTTTATTCTTTTAAGGGCGGCAAGGGCATTCTTTGCAGCGGAACGCTCCTTCTGCTGCTGGACTGGCGCATTGCAGCGGTCGGTTGGGGACTGTTTGCGCTTTTGTGGCTTACAACGCGATATGTTTCGCTCGGCTCTGTATCGGGCGCAGCCAGCTTTCCAATCACGACTCTGATCTTCTGCCGCAGTAACTGGACGGTATTCGTGCTGTCGCTTCTGATTGCAGCCCTTGTGATTTGGGCACACCGGGAAAATATCGGCCGTCTGCTGCACGGCACGGAGTCCAGATTCCGTTGGCATACGGACGCACCTTGAATAAATCGAGCGCTTTTTAGACAGAGAGGTTTTCCATGATCATCGACTTTCACACGCATACATTCCCGGACCAGATCGCAGCCTCAGCCATTGCGCGCCTGTCCAACAATGCGCATATTGAGGCGCACTCCAACGGCACAGCGGGCGGCCTGCTGCTGGCTGAGCGGGCGGCCGGTGTTGACCGTTCAATCATTCTTCCGGTTGCAACGAAGCCAGAGCAGGTTCATCACATCAATGACGCTGCTGCCGCGCACAACGAGCACGCCTTTGTTACAAATATGTTCTCCTTTGCCTGCATCCACCCGGAGTATGCGGACTGGAAGCAGGAACTTGACCGCATTGCGGCGCGGAATATGCACGGAATCAAAATTCACCCGGCCTATCAACAGACTGATCTGGACGATCCGAAGTACCTGCGCATTTTAGAGCGTGCAGGCGCGCTTGGGCTGATCGTTGTGACGCACGCGGGTTTTGACATCGGCTTCCCAGGCTGCCGGTGCTGTACGCCGGAAAAGGCGAGAAACGCGCTTCAAGAGGTCGGCCCCGTAACGCTGGTGCTGGCGCATATGGGTGGCTGGTGCTGCTGGGAAGAAGTTCCAGAGCTGCTTGCGGATACCCCGGCTCTGCTGGACACGGCCTTCTCGCTCCGTCCGGCGGACGCAGCGGAGGACGATCCCCAATGGCTTTCTGATGAAGCGTTCGTGAACCTCGTCCGCACGTTCGGTGCAGAGCGCGTCCTGTTCGGCACAGACAGCCCGTGGGCAGACCCGCAGACCGAGCTGCGGCATATCCGCGCACTTCCCCTCTCGGATGAGGAAAAAGCGGCCATCCTCGGCGGAAACGCCAAGCGGCTGCTGCGAATCTGATTGCTAACTGCATATTAAAAAAACGGAGAAAACCGGCAGCGGTTTTGGCGTGTGCCGATAAGGCAGTAATTTGAGATAACTGCAAAATTGGCATCTGCCGGGCAGGATTGGACAACAAAAACAGGCGGCACTCAGCTTCGGTTGGGCGCCGCCTGTTTTGCACATATAAGGGTAGAAAATCACCGATTTTCCGCTCGGATACTTAGTCCAATACGATGTCCTTTTTCTTTCCGTTCTTCTTTCTCGGATACTGCCGGATACGGGTGACAAAATCCAGATTGATAATCTCCAGTTCTCCCGTCTTCTTCTCTATGACCATACCGCCGTCGTCAATTTCTTTTATCACTCCCTGTACGCTGCCGTCATTTGAAGTGATCGTATAAATGATGCACTCTTCGCCGATAAACCGTTTTGCCAGTTCTTTCATTTCACTGTTCTCCTTGTTCTGCTTTTTTTGATTCAAAATATGCCTGACTGCTGCCAGTCTCCTTTGCCGCATGATCCATGGGATAATCACAAGAAGGAACAGGGCAAGCAAAATGAGGTAAAGACTGTCCATTTGCGCATCCCTCCCAATTTATATTCAGGAGATTCTATTTCCTGCTTCGGAATATCGCATTGCTTCTTTACAGTACATCGATATATTTACAGCCCAAATAAGGCATACAGTAAATGAGGGCAGGAATCCAATGTCGAACACAAGCGCACAGACCGCAAGCACGATCGCCAAAACCGTACACACCGCATTTGTTGCGGAGTATGCTTTGAACGCACACTTGCCGATCATAATTTTTTCGGCTTCATCGCAGTCGTCAATCCACTTTTTTTTAAATCTCATATCGTAGACGGACGCTTTCTTTTCGGGATTCATTTGCTTAGTTGTATCTACGCACTTTTGCTGAAAGAGGATCGCTTCAATCATAATAGCGAAGAAAGAGACGATACCGATGAAAAATACAATGGTTTTCTCCATGTCGTCAAATATTGCAAAACCTCCCGAATAGGATGCCGCGATCAGAAAATAGGCGACGATAAAGCTTGCGCTCGCGATCCAAATTACGACAGACAACTTTCGGTCAATAGTATCCGAGATAGCCTCATCCTCGCCATCCCACGCAGCGAGCAATTTCTTTGCACTCCGATAAATCGGGAGGCAGAGTACAGGCACCGATGATTGCTATCGCAACCATCAGCCACGGAGCAATGTGCGTTCCGAAAAACGCTCCCGTTTCTTTCATCATGCCGACCAGTTCATCCATCCCTCCTTTTGCCGCACCATAACCGGAGTAATAGCCGATTACACCGCCGACAATCGCACATACGGCCGCAAAAAGTAAAAACTTAGGCAGAGCTTTTCGATTTGCCTCTTTGATTTCGTCATTTTTCATTTTCCGTTTCCTCCTGTAAATAGAAGACTTCTTCAACCGTAACGCCGCATACCTTTGCGATCGTCAGAGCAAGTGTAACGGACGGCGAATAATCGCCGCGCTCGATCAGGCTGATCGTTTGCCGTGATACGCCGCATAAGCGCCCCATTTCCTGCTGATTCACATTCAGGATCGCCCTGAATACTTTCAAGCGATTTTGCAGTATCATGCAGCACCTCCGTCTGACGATTTTACTTGTCTTAATGACAACTATCCTTGTCACGTTGTATTATACTCTTGTTATTTGAATCTGTCAAGTTGTTTTGAAAAAGTGAGGGATAAAGTTCGTTGCCTTGCCCTCCGCTGTCAGTAGAATGGCGTGTTCTGCAGTTCGATCTTTATCTGGGGTCACCTAGGATGAACTGCTAAAAGCGGAACAGGCATGATCGAATCATGCCTGTTCCGAGAAGTTTGAATTTTACTGTCTTACCGGCAGGGGGCCTTTCTCCGTTCTTTTTTATCCGTTTTCCAGACTCATCGTTGCATAGGCGTTGAGATCCTGCCCTGCGCGTTTTCCGGCCAGATATTCGTAGTAGCCCTGCGCGCCGATCATGGCGCCGTTATCGCCGCAGAGACTGAGTGGGGGCATACACAGGCGGATGCCGAGCCGCTGCGTCTCGCGCGTGAACTCACCCCGGATGCGGGAATTGGCCGCGACGCCGCCCGCGATGGCAAGTGTTTGATAGCCTGTTTCCTTTAATGCCTGCATTGTCCTTGGTACCAGCATATCGCTGACTGCTTTGGAAAACGATGCACACAGAGACGGAATATCCAGTGCTTCGCCGCGCTGCTCATGTGTGTGAATGAGGTTCAGTGCTGCGGTTTTCAATCCCGAGAAAGACATGTCCAGCGGATTTCCGCTGAGTTTTGTGTGCGGCATAGGATATTTGGTTTCATCGCCGCTCTGTGCCGCTTTGTCCAGCGCTGCGCCTCCTGGATATGGCATGCCAATCACGCGTGCAATCTTGTCAAAGCACTCCCCTGCCGCGTCGTCACGAGTTGTACCCAGAATGCGGAATTTTGTGTAATTCTGCACGTCAACAATCAGCGTATGCCCGCCAGAAACGACAAGGCACAAAAACGGAGGCTCCAGATCGGGGTACGCCAGATAATTAGCCGCAATGTGCCCGCGGATATGGTGAACCGGAACAAGCGGTACACCGAGACTGTACGCTGCTGCCTTTGCAAAATTCACGCCAACCAGTACCGCGCCGATCAGCCCCGGCGCATAGGTCACAGCGATTGCGTCGATTTCCTGCCGCGTCATGGACGCGCGCGCGAGCGCCTCATCTGCCAGCGCATAAATCGCTTCGATGTGCTTGCGCGAAGCCAACTCCGGCACGACGCCGCCGTAGAGACGGTGCAGTGCGACCTGCGAGGCAATGCAATCTGTCAAAACTGTTCTTCCGTCCTCTACAACAGCGACGGCGGTTTCGTCGCAGGAGGATTCCACGGAGAGAATTCTCATTTCAGTTCCTTTCTGAGAATGCGCGCATCCTCTTTGGGGTGTTGGTAATAGTTTTTCCGCAGTCCGATCTGCTCAAAGCCGAGCGAGGCATAGAGTGCGATTGCAGGCAAGTTGGAATCCCGGACTTCAAGCGTCAGGCTCGTTGCCAGCATTTGTTTTTTCAGCGCCTCACACAGCGCGAGAACGAGTGCCCGGCCAATACCGTGCCGACGGTAATCCGGATGCACAGCAACGTTCATCATATCGGATTCACCCAGAACCGTCTGGCTGCCGATATAGCCCGTGACGATATCTCCATCCATGGCACAAAGCCAGAGGCTCAACGGATTCTGCAATTCATGCGCAAGAATCGATTCCGGCCACGGGTCGGAAAAGCAGGACGTCTCCAGTGCAGCGATCTGTGCAAGCTGCTCTGCTTCCATCGGTGTTATGGCGATTTCTCTCGTCATTTTCATTTCGCCTCGTACCAACTTGCGCCGGACTTTGCCTCCGCCAGCAACGGAACGTTCAGATGCACAACGTTTTCCATCTCAGCAGTCACGATTTTTTTGACCTGCTCCGCCTCCTTGATCGGACATTCAACGATCAATTCATCGTGAACCTGCAAAACAAGACGTGCCTTGAGTTTTTGCTTTCTGAGCGCAGCGTCAACACGGATCATGGCCAGCTTGATAATATCAGCTGCCGTACCCTGAATGGGCGTGTTAAGCGCAACGCGCTCACCGAAGGAACGAATATTGAAGTTGCTGCTTTTGAGTTCCGACAACTCGCGGCGGCGGCCGAAAAGTGTGGTCACATAGCCGTCACGTTTTGCCTGCTCGACAATTTCATGCATATAAGTTCGGACGCCTGCATAATGTGCCAGATAATTGTCAATATACTGCCGCGCTTCCTTGCGTGTAACGCCAATGTCTTCTGAGAGCGAAAACTCCGAAATTCCATATACAATGCCAAAATTGACAGCCTTTGCGTGGCGGCGCATAAGCGGCGTGACCTGCTCCGGCTCCACCCCAAAGACCTGTGCGGCGGTTGCAGTATGGATATCAAAGCCGGACCGGAATGCTTCCTGCATGGTCTTGTCATCTGCGATATGCGCCAGCACACGCAGTTCAATCTGACTGTAATCCGCATCGACGAAGACACAGCCGTCGCTGGGAACAAACATCCTGCGGATCTCACTGCCAAGTTCCGTGCGGATGGGAATATTCTGCAGATTTGGGTCTGTCGAGGACAAGCGGCCTGTAGCTGTGACCATGTTCTGGAATGTAGTGTGGATGCGTCCGTCGTCGGCAATTTGCTTAACAAGGCCATCCGCATAGGTGCTTTTCAGCTTCGTCATAGCGCGGTAATCAAGGATCGCTTCAATGATTGGATGCTTGCCCTTGAGTTTTTCAAGCACATCTGCGTTTGTTGAGTAGCCGCTCTTGGTTTTTTTACCTGCTGGCAGGCATAGTTCGTCGAAAAGGACTTCTCCAAGCTGTTTGGTAGAATTGATGTTGAATTCCCGCCCGGCAAAGCTGAAAATGGTCTGTTGAGCCGCTTCAATGCGGCTTTGCAGCATGTTTCCAAATGAGATCAGCGCCATCTGGTCAGCCTTGACACCGATACATTCCATTTCAGCCAGCACCCGACAGAGCGGCAATTCAATCTCATAATAGAGTTTTTCCATACCGTTCTGCGCAAGCTTTTCCGGCAGCGCGTCATACAGCGCTGAGATCGCAGCTGCCTCCGCAAGTCGATTGCATACGCGCGCAGCCTCTTCACCAACTTCTTCCTTGTCTGCGCGGCCGATCTCAAAGCCAAGCTGATGTATAACCACGCGGTCAAGTTCATAGCTGCCCTGTGTTGCATCCAGATCATAAGCAGCCAGCGCGGTATCAAAAATAAACCCATCTGCCGGATATCCCAGTTCCAGCAAGCGGCGCATGAGCGGCTTGCAGTCATGCACGACTTTCTTCACGGACGCGCCGAACAGAGTTGACATAAAACTTCTGCTTTTTAGTGCTTCATGGCCAAAATAATAGCCAGATTCCCCTGTGACAACAGCAATTCCAGATAAGTCTGATTCGGTAGCTAAAGTTACATAATGTTCTTTCTGAAAGGATGCTGCAAGCGCCTCGGCACGGGCAGCATCATATACCGCTTCGCTTGTGCAGATGCCCTCAAGGCTTCCGTTCTCCGCTGCTTCCTGCGGCGCGTGCAGGCCGTACCGGGAAATCAGACGCGTAAACTCCAGGCGTGTGAACAACCTGTACAATGCAGCCTCGTCATATGGCTGCACGAGACATGCTTCCGGCGAAAACGCAATCGGCGCTTCGCAGCGGATTGTTGCTAAATCGTAAGAGAGATAGGCACTATCCTTCCCCTGTTCAAGCTTTGCGCGCAGCTTTTCCTTGATTGCGTCCAAATGCGCATACACGCCGTCCAGCGTGCCATAATCCAGCAGAAGCTGCGTTGCCGTTTTCGGGCCGACGCCCGCAACGCCTGGAATATTGTCCGAACTGTCACCCATGAGGGCTTTCAGGTCGATCAGATGGATCGGGTCAAAGCCATATTCCTCGCGGAATTTTGCAGGGTCATAATTGACCGCGACGGTCTGAGACAGCTTGGACGAGACAAGCTTAACCGTCACATGCTCGTCGATCAGCTGTAAGGAATCCCGGTCTCCGGTGACGATCACGCAGTTCCAGCCCGCATGGCTGCACCGCTTTCCGATCGTACCGATCACGTCATCAGCTTCCCAGCCCTCGCACTCAAAAATTGGAATCTGCATGGCCCGCAGAACGTCCTTCATGACAGGCATCTGCATAGCAAGTTCATCAGGCATGGGATGGCGCGTAGCCTTGTATCCGTCGTATTGCAAATGGCGGAATGTCGGTGCCTTGAGATCGAACGCGACGCAGAGCGCGTCTGGCTGTTCCTCTGCGCGGAGTTTCTCAAGAATATTCAAAAACCCGTAAATTGCGTTAGTAAAGAACCCATCCTTGGTCGTCAGTGCGCGGACACCGTAATAGGCACGGTTAATGACGCTGTTTCCATCGAGAACCATCAGCTTCATGGGCGTAAACTCCTTTGCATTTCTGTATTTAGTTTATCACATTTCTGTCTTTCTTTCAAGAAAGGCGCTTCACAGGTTGACGGTTTCCTGAAAAAACACTATACTGAATAAAAACGAAAAGGAGCGTATCGATATGATCTACTCTTCAAAGGACATGGAATCCCGCGCTGTTCTGGATACGGTAGCAAAGGTCTGCGCTGCTGCGCGTACAGCCCCGAAGACCAGAGGCATGGATGGGCTTGTAACCTGCGTTTTAACGGGAGATGAGAAAACACAACTGGCTGCGCATATGCGAAAGCTGGCTGATGAACTGAAGTATGCGTTTTTCAGCCGCGACGCAGACAACCTCGACGCAGCCGACGCCGTTGTGCTTTTTGGAATGGAAGAAGTGCGGCGTGGACTTGACGCAGGCTGTCAGTACTGTCATTTTAAAAGCTGCGCCGACTGTGCAAAGCAAGATGGTCTGTGCGCGTGGGACGCCGTTGACGTCGGCATCGCCATTGGTTCCGCTGTTTCTGCCGCAGCTGATGCGCGTGTAGACAGCCGTGTGATGTTCTCTGTCGGCCGTGCAGCAAAAAGCCTCGGCCTGCTTGGTGAAAAAGCAACGCTGGTTCTCGGCCTTCCCCTCAGCGTAAGCGGAAAATCCCCGTTTTTCGACCGAAAGCCAAAGAAATAAACCACCGCAAGCTGCGCGTTGGCCAGGTGTAATGTTATATCGCCATCACATATACCTGACAGGGATTCCATTCATCCCATAATGTCGGAAATACCTCAAATTCCTGAAAGCCGAGTGACAGGTAAAACTGATTTGTGCGGTCATATTCCTCGTATTTTCCCATCTGTACAGTTTTTACCTGCATAAAAGAATAACCGGCTTTGCCTGCTGCTTCTTTTGCGCTTTGAAACAGTTCCCGTCCAATCCCCTGGCGATGGTATTCCTTTAAGACGCCCATAACGTATAATTCAACGGTAGCCGTTCCTGTTTCTTTCAGATATAAAAAACCAACGGGCTTGTCTGCGTCATAGGCGCAGAAGAATTGTTTATCGCCGCTTTCTGTGATGTAATCCTCCCTTGCCTCTGGGATACCGAACCATTCCGGAAGCGCTTCCAGAATGCTCCGCGTCACAGCCTGTTTTTCGGTGCTGCTTGTCAGCTGGCATATTTTCATTAGCTACTCCTGTAAATTCAGATTGGATAATCTTTTGATGCGCAAACCCGGAGCAAATGCTCCGGGTTTTGTTTGCTCAGATGTGCTTCCACTTTACACCGCCAGGGATATCGGTGATTTCAACGCCCTGCGACTTAAGTTCATCGCGGATACGGTCGGCCTCGGCAAAGTTCTTGGCCTTTTTCGCGTCATAGCGTGCCTGGATCTGCGCGGTCACAGCGGGATCATCATTGCCGTCCTCGCAGAAGATGGAATACGCGCCTGCGGCGGGCTTTTCCGCCGCATTGCGCTTGCGGATCTCATCAGCCTTTTTGCACAAGTCAAGGCTCAGCACCTTGTCAAAGTCATCAAGAACAAACAGTTTCGTTGCATCGTTGGTCTTATACTTGAGCACGTCATACAGAGCTGTAATGGCGAGAGACGTGTTGAGGTCGTTGCCGAGCGCAGCGTTGAATTTTTCTCGCAGAACCGCCACAGCATCTTCGTCAATCTCTCCATCGCCGGGCTTCAATGCGGCGATCTTGGTCAGTAGCTTCTGATACGTTCCTGCAGCATTGTCGAGGTTATCCCATGTGAAGACCAGATTACGGCGGTAGTGGCTCTGCAGGCAGAACAGGCGGTAGCACAATGGGTCATAACCCTTCTGTTCGAGCAGGGACACCGTCAAAAATTCGCCCTTCGATTTGGACATTTTGCCGCTGGCAGTATTCAGGTGCATAACGTGCATCCAGTAATTGCACCAGTGGTGGCCAATATAGCTTTCCGACTGCGCAATTTCGTTCGTATGGTGCGGGAAGGCATTGTCGATGCCGCCGCAGTGGATATCGAGGTGCTCGCCCAGATATTTGAGCGAAATGCCGGTACATTCGATGTGCCAGCCCGGATAGCCAACGCCCCACGGAGAATCCCACTTGAGCGCCTGATCTTCAAACTTGGATTTTGTGAACCAGAGCACAAAGTCGTTCTTGTTGCGCTTGTTCGTATCCTCCTCGACGCCCTCGCGGACGCCGACGGCGAGGTCTTCTTCCTTGTGATCGTTGAAAATATAGTATTTTTCAAGCTTAGATGTGTCAAAGTATACATTGCCGCCCTCAATGTAGGCATAGCCTGTGTCGAGAAGCTTGGTAATGATCTTGATATACTCATCAATGCAGCCGGTAGCTGGCTGAACAACGTCGGGCTTCTTGATGTTCAGCTTGCGGCAGTCGTCAAAAAAAGCGTCAGTGTAGAACTTGGCAATCTCCATGACAGTTTTATGCTCGCGGCGGGCGCCCTTGAGCATCTTGTCCTCGCCCTCATCGGCGTCGGAGGTCAGGTGGC
>ENA-UOOA01002190-UOOA01002190.1-human-gut-metagenome-genome-assembly--contig:-P61old-NODE-2190-length-28596-cov-11.029501_pt1 | contig 28596 bp, 24 predicted proteins | sample MGYA00242467_ERZ724014 | MGnify/ENA metagenome assembly ERZ724014 | reverse complement strand
GCAGCCACCAGCCCACATGCCCAAGGCCACGCCGCAGCCCATGAGCTTTTTCAGCAGCCTGGAAGATGCCAAGGCTGCGGTGGAACAGGCTTTGGCCACCTGAGCCGGCCAAGGCTTCAAGCCTTTTTGGCACCTGGCGCTTAATACATAAGCGCAAGCAGCTACAAAATCAATAGCACCCTAAAGTCATTCACATTGGTGTGCGTGGGCCCGGTCACCACCAGATCACCTAAAGCGCTGAAGTAGCCGTAGGCGTCGTTGCGGTCCAGATGGTCGTCGAGCCGCAAACCCAGGGCGCGGCCACGGGCCAAGGTGTCCGGCGTGACGATGGCGCCCGCGTTGTCTTCTACACCGTCGATGCCATCGGTGTCAGCCGCCAGGGCCCACACGCCGCTCTGGCCTTGCAGGGCCTGGGCCAGGCCCATGCAGAACTCACCTGCGCGGCCACCTCGGCCTTTGGGGGCGCCTTCGGGCCGAGGGCGCACTGTCACCGTGGTTTCACCGCCTGACAGCAGCACACAGGGGCGTGCAAACGGCGCCCCGCGCTGGGCCACGGCGCGGGCCAGGGCCGCGTGCACCTTGCCCACTTCGCGCGATTCGCCTTCTATTTCGTCCGACAGGATGTGCGCGGCCCAGCCTGCGGCGCGGGCGGCTTGCGCGGCCGCTTCGAGTGATTGCTGGGGTGTGGCGATGAGGTGCACCGCATGGCCTGCAAACACGGCGTCGCAGGGCTTGGGGGTTTCCAGCAGGCCCGCTTCCAGCGCCGCGCGCACAGCGGGGGGCACGGTGATGCGGTAGCGGTCCAGAATCGCCAGCGCATCGGCGCAGGTGCTGGCATCGGGCACGGTGGGGCCGCTGGCGATGATGGAGGGATCGTCACCCGGCACATCGCTGATGGTGAGGGTGACCACACGCGCCGGAGCGCAGGCCGCCGCCAGCCGCCCGCCCTTGATGCGCGAGAGGTGCTTGCGCACGCAGTTCATCTCGCCAATGGCGGCACCGCTGGCCAGCAGTTCTTTATTGATGCGCTGCTTTTCGGCCAGCGTGAGGCCATCGGCAGGCAGCGTGAGCAAGGCCGAGCCGCCGCCGGAGATGAGGCAGATCACCAAATCATCGGCCGTGAGCCCCTGGGTGAGCGCCAGCATGCGCTCGGCCGCCTGCAGGCCTGCGGCATCAGGCACGGGGTGGGCGGCCTCGACCACTTCAATGCGCTGCGCCAACCCTGCCGACCGGGGCGGTATGTGGTCATAGCGGGTGACGACCAGGCCGCCGAGCGGGGCATCGGCAGGCCACAGCGCCTCCAGCGCCTGCGCCATGGAGCCCCCGGCCTTGCCCGCACCCAGCACCAGCGTGCGGCCTTTGGGTGGAGCAGGCAGATGGGCTTGAAGGCCTTGCAGGGGCTGTGCGCTTTGCACCGCCACGTCGTACAGGTGGCGCAAGAAGGCGGTGGGATTCTGGCGAGGGTCAGGCATGGTCATGGCGGGGCATTGTGACGTAAGCACCGTCGCGCTGGCCCGGCTTACTCCAGCACCACCTTGGCCTCTTTCACCAGGCGCGCAAAGCGCTCGGTGTCGTCCTTGATCTGGCGGGCCATTTGCTCGGGTGTATCGCCAATGGGGTCGGCACCAATATCGTCCATCTTCTTGCGGAAGTCGGGCGACTGGATGATCTTGACCATTTCGGTGTTCAGCCGCGTCACCACCTCCTTGGGCGTGCCCGCAGGGGCCAGCACGCCAAACCAGGTGCCCAGGTCAAATCCTTTGAGCCCGGCCTCGTCCAGTGTGGGCACATCAGGCAGCGCGGCAGAACGCTTGGCCGTGGTCACTGCCAGTGCTCGCAGCTTGCCCGCCTTGATGTGTGGCAGCACGGGCGTGATGGTGTCGAAGGACATGGTGATCTGCCCGCCCAGCAAGTCGGTGGTCATTGGGCCGCTGCCTTTGTAGGGCACGTGCAGCAGCTGCACCCCGGCCATGGCTTCAAACTGCGCGCCAATCAGGTGCTGACCCGTGCCATTGCCGTTGGAACCGAAGGTGAAATTGCCTGGCGCCCGCTTGGCCTGGGCGATCAGCTCGGGCACCGTGCGGCTAGAGCTGTCGGCCTGCACCACCAGCACATTGGGCACCATGGCCACGGTGGTGACAGGGGCCAGGTCTTTCTGAAAGTCGTACGCCAGCTTGCGGTACACGCTGGTGGCAATAGTGTGGTGCACCGCCCCCATCAGCAGGGTGTAGCCATCGGGTTTGGCTTTCGCCACAAAGTCGGCGCCCAGCGTGGCGCCTGCACCGGGTTTGTTCTCCACGATGACGGGCTGGCCCAGGCTTTTGGCCAGCTCTTGCCCCAGCGCGCGGGCCAGCACATCCGTCGTGCCCCCGGCGGGGAAGGGCACGACCAGACTGACGGCTTTGGTGGGCCAGGCCTGGGCTGCGGCCGTGGTAGCCAAAGCACACAGCAGGGCAGCGCCTGCCAAGTGGCGCAAAGTATGGCGCTTGGGGGATTGAAACGTCGTCATGGCTTGTCTCCAATATCGTTCTGTGAAGGGGTACTCCGCCCTCGCGCCTCTTGTCGGGAGCGTATTGGCGGGGGAAATGGATGCAAGAGGAATCAGGCTGCGGTGGCCAGTCGCTCGCACACAGCACGGGTCACCTGCCCTGTGGTGGCTTTGCCGCCCAGGTCGCCGGTGTGCAAGGCGGCATCGGCGGTGACTTGCTCGATGGCAGCCATCAGGCGCTTTGCGGCAGCGCACTCACCCAGGTGTTCGAGCAGCATCACGCAGCTCCAGAACGTGCCCACGGGGTTGGCCAGGCCCTTGCCCATGATGTCAAAGGCCGAGCCATGGATGGGCTCGAACATGCTGGGGTAGCGGCGCTCGGGGTCGATGTTGCCGGTGGGCGCAATGCCCAGGCTGCCCGCCAGCGCGGCGGCCAGGTCCGAGAGGATGTCGGCGTGCAGGTTGGTAGCGACGATGGTGTCGAGCGTGGCCGGGCGGTTGACCATGCGGGCGGTGGCAGCGTCCACCAGCTCCTTGTCCCACTTCACATCAGGAAACTCCTGGCCGATTTGCAGCGCAATCTCGTCCCACATCACCATGGCGTGGCGCTGGGCGTTGCTCTTGGTGATGACGGTGAGCAGCTTGCGGGGCCGCGACTGGGCCAGGCGGAAGGCGTAGCGCATGATGCGTTCCACCCCGGCGCGGGTCATCACGCTCAGGTCGGTGGCCACCTCGATGGGGTGGCCCTGGTGGGCGCGGCCGCCCACACCGGCGTATTCGCCCTCGGAGTTTTCGCGCACGATGACCCAGTCCAGGTCTTGCGGCGCGCAGCGCTTGAGGGGGGCATCAATGCCGGGCAGGATGCGGGTGGGCCGCACGTTGGCGTACTGATCGAACCCCTGGCAAATCTTCAGCCGCAGGCCCCACAGCGTGATGTGGTCGGGGATGTGCGGGTCGCCCGCCGAGCCGAACAGGATGGCGTCCTTGTCCCGCAATTGCGCCAGCCCATCAGCGGGCATCATCTCGCCGTGGGCACGATACCAGTCGCCGCCCCAGCCATAGCTGGTGAATTCAAACGCCAGGTCGGGCTGTGACGCAGCCAGGGCCTGCAGCACTTCTTGCCCTGCGGGAATCACCTCTTTGCCAATGCCGTCACCGGGAATGCACGCAATGCGGTACGTCTTGCTCGTCATGAAACCTGTCTCCTGTAGATGGGTGGCGCGCCACGGGTGCGCCGGACGAAGACAAATCTACCGGCTTCGCATTCACAAAACCATACTTCAAGTTATCCTATTGTTAACTTCAAAGAAACAATGAGCACACCTTTGTCGGCCCCCTCGGAGATGGGCTTTTTCAGCCTCCTGGCGCGTTGCGGCAGCTTCTCGGCCACAGCACGCGAGCTGAATGTGACCACGCCCGCCGTCAGCAAAAGGCTGGCGCAGATGGAAACGCGCTTGGGTGTGCAACTGGTCAACCGCACAACCCGCCGCGTGAGCCTGACGCCCGAGGGCGAGACCTACCTGCAGCATGCGCGGCGCATCCTGGCCGAAATTGACGACATGGAGCAACTGGTTTCGCGCACCCTGGCCACGCCGCAAGGCCTGCTACGCGTGAACGCCACGCTGGGCTTTGGGCGCAGCCAGATTGCGCCGCTGATTTCAGACTTTGTGCGCCAGCACCCACTGGTGCAGGTGCAACTGCAACTTTCGGTAGACCCACCACCGCTAGCCGCCGATGCGTTTGACGTGTGCATCCGCTTTGGCGAGCCGCCCGACGCCCGCGTGATTGCACGCCGCATTGCACCCAACCGGCGCCTGCTGTGCGCGGCGCCCGCCTACCTGGAGCGCCGGGGCACCCCCAAGTTGCCCAGCGACCTGGCACGGCATGACTGCATAGGCATCCGCCAGGGCGACGATGCCTATGGCCAGTGGCGGCTGACGGCCGGGCGCAAGACCGAAGTGGTGAAGGTGCGGGGCGCACTGAGCACCAACGACGGCGAGATCGCCGTCAACTGGGCGCTGGATGGCCACGGCATCGTGATGCGGGCCGAATGGGACGTGGCCCGCTACCTGCGCAGTGGCCGCCTGGTACAGGTGCTGGCAGACCACCAGACACCCCCGGCGGATATCTACGCCATTTACCCCCAACGCCATCAGACAGCAGCGCGGGTGCGCGCGTTTGTAGACTTTCTGGCAGAACGCTTTGCCACCAGCTCGCCAGGGCACTGAGCGCGCCAATCGTCCACCAAAACTGTATACAAAACACCGCTTGCCGCTATCATGCGGCGCATGGACAACTCGACCACCAGCCTCATCGCTGCGCGCCTGACCCGCGCCATCGTCGAGCACCGCCTGCAGCCGGGCACCAAGCTGGCCGAGCAAAAGCTGGCTGACCACTTTGGCGTGTCGCGCACGCTGGTGCGACAGGCGCTGTTCCAGCTGTCGCAAAACCGTCTGGTGCGGCTGGAGCCCGCGCGGGGTGCCTTTGTGGCTGCCCCCTCGGCCGACGAGGCGCGCCAGGTGTTCGCCGTGCGCCGCATGCTCGAAGCCGAAATGGTGCGCGCCTTCATGCGCCAGGTCACCCCCGCCAAACTGCGCGCGCTGCGTGAGCATGTGGCCCGCGAAAAGCAGGCCGTGGCCCAGGGCGACGCGCCAGAGCGCACCGAGCTACTGGGCGACTTTCATGTGCGCATGGCCGAGCTGATGGGCAACCAGGTGCTGGCGCAGATGCTGGGCGACCTGATCTCGCGCTGCTCGCTCATCACGCTGATGTACCAAAGCGCCAGCGCTGCCGCGCACTCGCACGAAGAGCACGCCCAGATCGTCAAGGCCCTGGGCGCCAAGGACGAAGAGCGGGCCGTGCAGCTCATGCAGGCACATTTGCTGCATGTGGAAGAAAGTCTGACGTTTGACCGCCAGCCACCGGTCAACGATCTCTCGCTGGCCCTGTCTTGACCCCATTCCATGCCCCTGACACCATGATCTACGACGCCACCGCCCCCTACCCCCGCGACCTGATTGGCTACGGCAAAAACCCGCCCCACGCCCAGTGGCCCGGCGGTGCCCGCATTGCGGTGCAGTTTGTGCTGAACTACGAGGAAGGCGGCGAAAACGCCACGCTGCACGGCGATGCGGGCAGCGAACAGTTTCTGTCGGAAATGTTCAACCCGGCCAGCTACCCTGACCGGCACATGAGCATGGAGGGCATTTACGAATACGGCTCGCGGGCCGGCGTGTGGCGCATCCTGCGCGAGTTTGAAAAGCGCCAGCTACCGCTGACGGTGTTTGGCGTCTCCACGGCGCTGCAGCGCCACCCCGAGCTGACGGCTGCCTTCGTGGAGCTGGGCCACGAGATCGCCTGCCACGGCCTCAAGTGGATTCACTACCAGAACGTGCCCGAGGATGTGGAGCGCGCCCACATGCACGAGGCCATGGACATCATCCAGCGCATGACCGGGCAAAGGCCCCTGGGCTGGTACACCGGCCGCGACAGCCCCAACACCCACCGCCTGGTGGCCGACTACGGCGGCTTTGCTTACGACAGCGACTACTACGGCGACGACCTGCCCTTCTGGATGAAGGTGAAGAAGACCGACGGCAGCGTGGTGCCCCAGCTCATCGTGCCCTACACGCTGGACTGCAACGACATGCGCTTTGCCCTGCCGCAGGGCTATTCGCACGCCGACCCGTTCTTTCAGTACCTGAAAGACACGTTTGACGCGCTGTATGCCGAGGGTGACCCCGCTGGCGACAACGCGCCCAAGATGATGAGCATCGGCATGCACTGCCGCCTGCTGGGCCGGCCCGGGCGCATCACGGCGCTGCAACGGTTTCTGGACCACATTGCCCAGCACGACAAGGTGTGGGTGGCGCGACGCATCGACATTGCCCGCCATTGGGCACAGCACCACCCCGCCCCGGCTTTATGAACCAAATCGGACTCCAGCGCCCATTCAATAAGCGCCAGCCGCTCACTTTTTTGAAGCAACCACCATGCCACTGACTCTGGAACAACTCAACGCCGCCAGCCCCGCCGAAGCGCTGGCGCTGCTGGACGGGCTGTACGAACACTCGCCCTGGATTGCCGAGGAGGCCCTGGCGCAGCGGCCCTTTCGCAGCCTGGCGCACCTGAAGCACGCGCTGGCGCAGGTGGTACGCACGGCCGAGCTGGACGCGCAATTGGCCCTGATTCGCGCCCACCCCGAACTGGCGGGCAAAGCCATGGTGGCGAAAAGCCTCACGGCCGAATCCACCAACGAGCAAAGCAAGGCGGGCCTGACGCAATGCACGCCCGAGGAGTTCGAGCGCATCCAGCAGCTCAACGCGGCCTACAACGAACGCTTTGGCTTCCCGTTCATCCTGGCGGTGCGCGGGCCACGCGGCACGGGTCTCTCCAAACAGGAAATCATCGACACCTTTGCACGGCGGCTGGACAACCACCCCGAATTTGAGCTGGCCGAGGCCCTGCGCAACATCCACCGCATTGCCGAGATTCGCCTGAACGACAAGTTCGCTGCGGAGCCGGTGCTGGGCAACGATGTGTGGGACTGGCACGAGGCGCTGGCCCGGCACTCTGACCCCGGCTTTGCGGAAAAAGGCCAGCTCACGGTGACGTACCTCACCGATGCACACCGCGCCTGCGGCCGTGACATAGCGCAGCGCATGCGCGAATGTGGCTTTGACTGGGTAGAGGTAGACGCTGTGGGCAACGTGGTGGGCCGCTACTACCCGGCCACGCCAGGCGCACGCTACCTGATGACCGGCAGCCACTACGACACGGTGCGCAACGGCGGCAAGTACGACGGGCGGCTGGGCATTTTCGTGCCCCTGGCCTGCGTGCGCGAGCTGCACCGTGCTGGCAAGCGCCTGCCCTTCGGCATCGAGGTGGTGGCGTTTGCGGAAGAAGAAGGCCAGCGCTACAAGGCCACCTTCCTCGGATCGGGCGCGCTCATCGGACACTTCAACCCTGCCTGGCTGGATCAGAAGGACACCAACGGCGTGACGATGCGCGAGGCCATGCAGCACGCCGGCCTGCGCCTGGACGACATTGCCAAGCTGCAGCGCGACCCCGCGCAGTACCTGGGCTTCATCGAAGTGCACATCGAGCAGGGCCCGGTGCTCAATGAACTGGATCTGCCCCTGGGCGTGGTCACGTCCATCAACGGCGGCGTGCGCTACCTCTGCGAAATGATCGGTACCGCCAGCCACGCGGGTACCACGCCCATGGACCGACGCCGTGATGCCGCCGTGGCCGTGGCCGAGTTGGCGCTGTATGTGGAGCAGCGCGCTGCGAAAGACGGCGATTCGGTGGGCACCATCGGCCTCTTGAATGTGCCCAGTGGCTCCATCAACGTGGTGCCCGGCCGCTGCCTGTTTTCATTGGACCTGCGCGCCCCCACCGACGCCCAGCGCGATGCGATGGTGACCGACGTGCTGGACGAACTGGCCAAAATCGCCCAGCGGCGCGGCTTGCGCTACACGATTGAAGAATCGATGCGCGCCGCTGCCGCGCCCAGCGCCCCGGCCCTGCAGCACCACTGGGAGCGCGCCGTGGACGCCCTGGGCGTGCCCGTGTTCCGCATGCCCAGCGGCGCGGGGCACGACGCGATGAAGCTGCACGAAATCATGCCGCAGGCCATGCTGTTCACGCGCGGGCAGAACTCCGGCATCAGCCACAACCCGCTCGAATCCACCACCAACAACGACATTCAGCTGACGGTGGACGCCTTCACCCAGGTGCTGCACCAGCTGGCCGAGGAAACCCAACCATGACCCCACAGGCCTCCTACGACGCGCTCGACGCCTGGATTGACCAGCACTTTGACGAGGAAGTGCACTTTTTGCAGGCCCTGGTGCGCGTGCCCACCGACACACCGCCCGGCAACAACGCGCCCCACGCCGAACGCACGGCCGAGCTGCTGAAAGACTTTGGCTTTGACGCCGAAAAGCACGCCGTGCCCGCTGCCGACGTGCAGGCCTACGGCATGGAATCCATCACCAACCTGATCGTGCGCAGGCCCTACGGCACAGGCGGCAAGACCATTGCCCTGAACGCCCACGGCGACGTGGTGCCGCCCGGCGAAGGCTGGACGCACGACCCCTACGGCGCCGAGATCGTCAACGGTGCCATGTATGGCCGCGCCACCGCCGTGAGCAAAAGCGACTTCGCGAGCTTCACCTTCGCGGTGCGCGCGCTTGAAGCCGTGGCGCGCCCCGCGCAAGGCGCGGTGGAGCTGCACTTCACCTACGACGAAGAATTTGGTGGCGAGCTGGGCCCGGGCTGGCTGCTGAAAAAGGGCCTGACCCAGCCCGACCTGATGATTGCGGCAGGCTTCAGCTACGAAGTGGTCACCGCCCACAACGGTTGCCTGCAGATGGAAGTGACCGTGCACGGCAAGATGGCCCATGCCGCCGTGCCGCACACCGGCGTGGACGCGCTGCAGGGCGCGGTGCACATCCTGAATGCGCTGTATGCGCAAAACGATGAGTACCAAAAGATCACTTCCAACGTCGCAGGCATCAAGCACCCGTACCTGAACGTGGGCCGTATCGAGGGCGGCACCAACACCAACGTCGTGCCCGGCAAGGTCAGCTTCAAACTCGACCGCCGCATGATCCCCGAGGAGAACCCGGTGGAGGTGGAGGCCGCTATCCGCCACACCATCACGCATGCAACAGCCGAGCGTGCTGGCCTCAGTGTCGAGATCAAACGCCTGCTGCTGGCCAATGCCATGACGCCGCTGGCGGGCAACCAGCCGCTGGTCGATGCGATCCAGAAGCACGCCCTGGCCGTGATCGGCGAGCCCGTGCCCGCCGTGGGCACACCGCTGTACACCGATGTGCGCCTGTATGTGGAGCGCGGCATCCCCGGCGTGATCTACGGCGCGGGGCCACGCACCGTGCTGGAATCGCACGCCAAACGCGCCGACGAGCGGCTGCAACTGGAAGACCTGCGCCGGGCCACCAAGGTCATCGCAAGGGCACTGCGCGACCTGCTGGTCTAAAAAACCAGCGAATGTGAGGGTTCGCGCGCCGCGCGATGGCCCTCCACACCCAGCCCCTCTGATACCAATGGGTTAGTCAGAATTCATTCAGGTTGCCCGGCAATCGGGTTATCCTGTGGGCCATCGCAGTCCAAAACCCTGCCCTGTAGTCCACCGCAGGGACCCTGCCCGCCGCTTGACCTGTGCGTTGCGGGCACCTCGCCAGGCTGGCCGCACACCTGCGGACCCGCCTGACCGAGGCAGACTGATGTGACCGCTGCGGCGCTCTCCTTGGGTGCAGGCCTTGCACACCATCCGAGGGCCCGACGCGGCCTGTGAATGAACCGATACCGCTTCGAGGCATGGCGCCCTTGCGCCTGCCGCTGAATCCCGTGAAAGCCTCCCACTTTTTCGTATGACCCAGAATCTGTCCGCCGCCGAACAAGCCCTGCGCGAAGCCGCGCGTGAATACCACCGCAACCCCAGCCGGGGCAAGATTTCCGTCACTCCCACCAAGCCGCTATCCAACCAGCGCGACCTGTCCCTGGCTTATTCGCCCGGCGTAGCCTACCCCTGCCTGGACATCCAGGCCGACCCTTCCAAGGCGTTTGACTACACCTCGCGCGGCAACCTCGTGGGCGTGATCACCAACGGCACCGCCGTGCTGGGCCTGGGCGACATCGGCCCGCTGGCCGGCAAGCCGGTGATGGAAGGCAAGGGCTGCCTGTTCAAAAAGTTTGCCGGTGTGGACGTGTTTGACATTGAACTGGCCGAGCGCGACCCCGACAAGCTCATCGAGATCATCGCCAGCCTGGAGCCCACGCTCGGCGGCATCAACCTCGAAGACATCAAGGCCCCCGAGTGCTTCTACATCGAGCGCGAGCTGAGCAAGCGCATGAACATTCCGGTGTTCCATGACGACCAGCACGGCACGGCCATCATCAGCAGCGCCGCGCTGCTCAACGGCCTGGAGCTGGTGGGTAAGCAAATTGGCGACGTGAAGGTGGCTGTCTCTGGCGCCGGTGCCGCCGCCATTGCCTGCCTGAATGTGATGGTGGGCCTGGGCGTGAAGCGCGAAAACATTTTCGTGTGCGACTCCAAGGGCGTGATCTACGAAGGCCGCCCCGGTGGTCTGGACGAGTCCAAAGCCCAATACGCGCAAAAGACCGACGCGCGTACGCTGGCTGACGCGGTGAACGGCGCCGACGTCTTCCTGGGCTGTTCGGCCCCTGGCGTGCTCACGGCCGAGATGGTCAAGACCATGGGCCCCAAGCCCATCATCCTGGCGCTGGCCAACCCCGAGCCCGAAATCCGCCCCGAGCTGGCCAAGGCCGTACGGCCAGACTGCATCATTGCCACCGGCCGTTCGGACTACCCGAACCAGGTGAATAACGTACTGTGCTTCCCGTACATCTTCCGTGGCGCGCTGGACTGCGGCGCCACCAAGATCACCGAAGCCATGAAGCTGGCCTGCGTGCGCCAAATTGCCGACCTGGCCAAGGCCGACATCAGCGAAGAGGTGGCCAACGCGTATGCAGGCAAGGAGCTGACCTTTGGCCCTGACTACCTGATCCCCACACCGTTTGACTCGCGCCTGATCCTCAAGATCGCTCCCGCCGTGGCCAAGGCTGCCGCCGAATCAGGTGTGGCTATGCGCCCCATCGAAGACATGGAGGCCTACAAGGAAAGCCTGTCGCGCTTTGTTTACCAAACCGGCATGCTGATGCGCCCCGTGATCACGGCCGCAAAGGCCCTGCCCGATGCGAAAAAGCGTGTGGCCTATGCCGACGGCGAAGACGAGCGCGCCCTGCGTGCAGCGCAGCTGGCCATCGACGACAAGATTGCCCACCCCATCCTCATCGGTCGCCCGGCCGTCATTGCCGCCCGCATTGAAAAGGCTGGCCTGCGCATGCAGATCGGCAAGGATGTGGAAGTGTGCAACCCCGAAGACGATCCGCGCTTCCGCCAGTATTGGGAGACCTACCACCAGCTCATGAAGCGCGAAGGCGCCACGCCCGAGGTGGCCAAGGCGGCCGTGCGCCGCTCCAACACCATCATCGCCTCGCTGATGGTGAAGCTGGGCGATGCCGACGCCATGATCTGCGGCCTGGTGGGCACCTATGAAACCCACCTGGAGCGCATCCGCAACATCCTGGGCCATGCCCCCGGCGCCACCAACTACGCCGCGCTGAACGCGTTGATGACGGACCGCAACGGCACCCTGTTCATTGCAGACACCTATGTGAACGAAGACCCCACGGCGCAGGAGCTGGCCGACATTGCCTGGATGTCGGTGCAGGAAGTGCAGCGCTTTGGCCTGCCACCCAAGGTGGCGTTCCTGTCGCATTCGAGCTACGGTTCGTCCAAGCGCGCCTCGGCCCGCAAGATGCGTGAAGCACGCGACCTGTTCGTGGCGGCCCACCCCGAGATCGAATGCGACGGCGAACTGCACGGTGACGCCGCGCTGGAGCCAGGCATCCGCAACGCGTACATGGCAGATTCCACGCTCAGCGGCTCGGCCAACCTGCTGATCTGCCCGAACATTGACGCAGCCAACATCCTCTACAACGTGCTCAAGACCACCACCAGCGGCGGTGTGACGGTGGGCCCGATCCTGATGGGTGCGGCGGCTGCGGCCTACATCCTGACGCCGGCCGCCACCGTGCGCCGCGTGTTCAACATGACGGCCCTGGCCGTGGCCAGCGCTGCGGCGCGCGCCGCCTGATTCGATCAGGCTCTGACACAAGAAAGGTCCCGAGGGGCCTTTCTTTTTGGGTGTATCGATACGCGGGTCTTTGCCCGGCCTGCGTCAGCGCACAGACACATCCACAAAGTCCGCCACCGGCGGCAGATGTTCGGCCAGCCAGGCCGAGTCCAATTGCAGCGCCCGCTTGATTTCCTCACGCAGGCTGGCAATGGTGTCGGCGGGGGACTTGGGCTCCTCCAGCCCAATCTCGGCCAGCAGCACCTTTTCAAACAGGATGTCGTCGTCCTGCATCGTGGCCACCAGATCCCGCGCCACGTCGGGCATGGTGGGCAATTGCACGTTGTCAAAAAACTCGGTCAGGTGTGGCATGGTGAGCCCTCTCGTGGCTCTTTGAAAACCCGAAGACGCAAGCCTTCGGGCTGAAGTGCAACGGGCTGCGCATCCATCCCCAGAAGCACCGACCAGCAACGCCTGTGATCTGCGATGCCATGCCCTGTTTTTTTGGATGCTGCGACTTCCTTGCACCGCTACGGCCGTGCACCCATCTGCGCGTTGATTCCAATCCGTTGCCACCGCGCACGCACCATTGCGGGAAGCACTCCATGCCTGGGTGCACCACTTCGGTGAGGAAGGGTTTGCCGTGCAGCGCCGCCCTTGCAAAAACCCGACAGCGCGCTTGAAAGCGGGCATCTTTTTTGCTGCATGGCTTGTACAGCCAAGGCATGACTGCCTTTTCCTTCTGTTTTTTTATTTGGCAACCGCCAGGAGCTATCCCATGAAAAAAAGAACCTTCATGCACACCGCAGCGGCACTGGCGCTGGCCAGCGCATTGCCCGTGGCGCATGCGCAGAGCACGCCCATCAAGTTCCAGCTGGACTGGCGTTTTGAAGGCCCAGCGGCGCTGTTCCTGCAACCCGTGGCCAAAGGCCACTTCAAGGCGGCTGGCCTGGATGTGACGGTGGATGCAGGCAACGGCTCCGGCGGTGCGGTGCAGCGCGTGGCCTCGGGCACGTACGACATGGGTTTTGCCGACCTGGCCGCGGTGATGGAGTTCCATGCCAACAACCCCGACGCGCAGAACAAGCCCGTGGCGGTGATGATGGTCTACAACAACACGCCCGCATCGGTCATGGCGCTCAAGAAGAGCGGCATTGCCAAGCCCGCCGACCTGGCGGGCAAGAAGCTGGGCGCCCCCGTGTTTGACGCAGGCCGCCGCGCGTTCCCCATCTTCCAGAAGGCCAACGGCATTGGCGCCGTGACCTGGACCGCCATGGACCCGCCACTGCGCGAAACCATGCTGGTGCGCGGCGACGTGGACGCCATCACCGGCTTCACCTTCACCTCGCTGCTCAACCTGGAGGCGCGCGGCGCCAAGGCCGCCGACGTGGTGGTGCTGCCCTATGCCGACTTTGGCGTGAAGCTGTACGGCAACGTGATCATTGCCAGCCCCAAGCTCATCAAGGAGAACCCTGCCGCCATCAAGGCGTTCCTGTCGGCCTTCACCAAGGGCGCCAAGGAAGTCATCGCCAACCCCGCTGCCGCCATCGAGCATGTAAAGGCGCGCGATGGCATCGTGAACGTGCCGCTCGAAACTCGCCGCCTGCAGCTGGCCATCGACACCGTCATCAACAGCCCCGACGCGCGCGCCGAAGGGTTTGGCAAGGCCGTACCCGGCCGCCTGTCGCTGATGGCATCGCAGGTGTCTGACGCGTTCAACACCAAGACGCGCGTCAACGCCGACGACGTGTGGAACCCCAGCTTCCTGCCCAGCACGGCCGAGCTGAACATCCTGCCGAAGAAGTAAAACTATCAATTTGATAGCTGCTAGCGCTTGATAGACAAGCGCTAGTAGCCATTTTCATTCAAAAACAAGAACGACCTTCCATGCAGGCTGCCGATTCCTATTTTGTGGACTTCCGCGATGTCTGGCTCGCCTACAACGACGAGCTGCGCGCCAAGAACCAGTTTGCGGTCGAAGCCATCGACCTGCAGGTGCGGCGCGGCGAGTTCATCGCCATCGTTGGCCCCTCGGGCTGCGGCAAGTCCACCTTCATGAAGCTGGCCACGGGGCTAAAGATGCCCTCCATGGGCAAGATCCTCATCGACGGCCAGCCAGTGACGGGGCCGCTCAAGGTGTCGGGCATGGCCTTCCAGGCACCCTCGCTGCTGCCCTGGCGCACCACGGTGGACAACGTGCTGCTGCCGCTCGAAATCGTCGAGCCCTACCGCAGCCACTTCAAGCAAAAACGCAAGGAATACGAAGAGCGCGCCCGTCGCCTGCTGCAAAAGGTAGGTCTGGCGGGGTATGAGGACAAGTTCCCCTGGCAGCTCTCGGGCGGCATGCAGCAGCGCGCCAGCATCTGCCGCGCGCTGATCCACGAGCCCAAGATGCTGCTGCTGGACGAGCCGTTTGGCGCGCTCGATGCCTTCACGCGCGAAGAGCTGTGGTGCATCCTGCGCGACCTGTGGACCGAGCAGCAGTTCAACGTGATCCTGGTCACGCACGACCTGCGCGAGTCGGTGTTCCTGGCCGACACGGTGTATGTGATGAGCAAGAGCCCTGGCCGGTTTGTGGTGAAGAAGGAGATCGAACTGCCCCGCCCGCGCGACCTGGAAGTGACCTACACCAAGGAGTTCACAGACATCGTGCACGAGCTGCGCGGCCACATCGGTGCCCTGCGAAAAGCAGGCGCGCCCATCCAGCAATAAGAACAAAGAAAGCGCCTCATCCCCATGCACAAGAAAACCGTGGAACGCTGGTCCCCGTGGATCCTGCTCGTCGCCACCATCCTGCTGTGGCAAATCATCTGCTCGGCTTTCAGCATCCCTGAATACCTGTTCCCCAGCCCCTGGGCCATCGGCGTGCAGCTGGTGGAGTTCAGCGGCGTCATCGCAGGCCATGCCTGGCGCACCTTCTGGGTCACCATGGCGGGCTTTGGCATCGCCATCGTCGTAGGCGTGCTGCTGGGTTTTGTGATCGGCAGCTCGCGCATCGCCTACGCCGCCGTGTACCCGCTGATGACGGCCTTCAACGCGCTGCCCAAGGCCGCCTTTGTGCCCATCCTGGTGGTGTGGTTCGGCATCGGCGTGGGCCCAGCCATCCTCACCGCGTTCCTCATCAGCTTCTTCCCCATCATGGTCAACATCGCCACGGGCCTGGCCACGCTGGAGCCCGAGCTGGAAGACGTGCTGCGCGTGCTGGGCGCCAAGCGCTGGGACGTGCTGACCAAGGTGGGGCTGCCCCGCTCCATGCCGTACTTCTACGGCTCGCTCAAGGTCGCCATCACACTGGCCTTTGTGGGCACCACGGTGTCCGAAATGACCGCAGCCAACGAAGGCATTGGCTACCTGCTGATCAGCGCAGGCTCGTCCATGCAGATGGGTCTGGCCTTTGCGGGCCTGATGGTGGTGGGCGCCATGGCCATGGTGATGTACGAGCTGTTCAGCTGGATCGAAAAGCGCACCACAGGGTGGGCGCACCGGGGCTCGCAAGGCGAGTGAGTTTGCACGGGCGGTTGTCAAAGACTCAGCAAAAATGCCATCCAGCGCTTATCCACAAAGCGCTAGCAGCTACATTTTTAGGAGCAAACAGCGCCACCCACGGTGTGGGATCAACGCCGCCGCTATACTTCGCGCCCCGTTGCACCGCAGGACCGCCTGGCATGCGCTTCACCGCTTTTTTCCACCCGCTGGCCCGCATTGCCACCGTGACCATGCTGGCAGCCCTGACCTTGGCTGGATGTGGCAGCACCACCCCCGCCCGGCCCGACGCGGTGATGCAGCCTGTTCTTTCCTCCTCCGCTCCCCCTGTCCGCATCGGCATCGCCCTGGGCGGTGGCGCAGCCAAGGGTTTCGCGCACATTGGCGTCATCAAGATGCTGGAGGCCAACGGCTTTGCGCCTGCGGTGGTGTCGGGCACCAGCGCAGGCAGCGTGGTGGGCGCGCTCTACGCCAGTGGCATGAACGCCTTTGAAATGCAGGAAAAAGCCGTGGCGCTGGACGAGGCCAAGATCCGCGACCTGCAGCTCTCGTCCGGCGGCCTGGTGCTGGGCCAGAAGCTCGAAGACTATGTGAACGAGCAGGTACGCCGCAAGCCACTGGAGCAGATGGCCAAGCCTTTTGTGGTCGTAGCCACGCGGCTGGAAGACGGCGAGCGCACCGTGTTTGCACGCGGCAACACCGGCCAGGCCGTGCGCGCATCGAGCAGCGTGCCCGGCGTGTTCCAGCCCGTCTCCATCGGCAAGTACCACTTTGTAGACGGCGGCATCGTCAGCCCCGTGCCAGTGGATGCCGCACGCCAGCTGGGCGCCGACATCGTGATTGCCGTGGACATCTCCAACAAGGCGCGGGGCCAGACGCCGGGTGACATGCTGGGCACGCTGGGCCAGTCGATCGCCATCATGGGCCAAAAGCTCGGTCAGGCGGAGCTGGCGCGGGCTGACGTCATCATCCGGCCCCAGGTGCTGGACATTGGATCGGCCGATTTCAGCCAACGCACCAACGCCATCCTGGAAGGCGAAAAAGCCGCCTTGGCCGTGATGCCCCAGATCCGCGAACGCGTCGCCCAACTGCAGGCCGAGCGCGCCAACGCTGCACGCGCCGCACAGCAAAAAGCCGCAGAAGCCCAATACCAGACCTGCCTTGAAAAGCGCAGCAGCCTGCAAAAATTGGCAGGCATGGCGCGGCTGGACGACTCCTGCACGGCGCCGAAGTAGACAAACTAGCACTCAGGAGACGCATCCGCCACACGCCCCTGCGGTACAGTCCACAGCACGCTACTACAGCGCCTTTGACCACCCTCCCGCTCACGCCATGTCGTCCCCCTTCTCCGCCGTCAAACCCAGCCTCAAACTGGCCGACCAGGTTGCCAGCACGCTGGAGACCGAAATCCGCGCGGGTCGCATTCAGGCGTCGGAGAAGCTCCCTACCGAGGCGGCACTCGCGCAGCAGTTCCAGGTCAGCCGTACCGTGGTGCGCGAGGCGATTTCGCGCCTCAAATCGCTGGGCCTGGTGGATTCACGCCAGGGCAGCGGCGTGTACGTCAAAGCGCCGGGCATTGAGCCCCTGCACTTTGACCTGCCCCATGCCGCATCGCGCGAGGCAGTCATGCAAATTGTGGAAGTGCGTCGCGCTCTGGAGTCTGAAGTGGCCGAACTGGCAGCGCAACGCCGCAGTGAAGCCGATGTGCAGGCCATTCGCGAAGCCATGCAGCGCATCAGCGACGCCGTGCAAGCCGGGCGCGACGGGGCCGAGGAAGACGTGGAATTTCACCGCGCCATCGCCCGCGCAGCGGGCAATCCTTTTTTGATCAGCACGCTGGACTATCTGGCCCGGTTTCTTCAAGGCGCCACCCGCGTCACCCGGGCCAACGAGGCCCGGCGCTCTGACTTCGCACAGGCAGTGACGCAGGAACACGAGCAGATCGTGCGGGCCATTGAATCTGGCGATGCGCGTGGAGCCCGCAACGCGGCCACCGAACACATGTGCAATGCACTGCGCCGCATTGAGCAAGCCGACACCACCTTCTGGGCACAAGACGGTGCCCGGCTGGCGCAACCCCTGGTGGGCGAGGCGCCGCCCTCACCACGCGCCTGAACCGCGCCATGTCGGGCGTGTTGCAGACGCCTGCAACTGCACACCTGCCGCAGAAGCCAGCCCCCCAGCAGAGGTCGAGACCCAAACAACTTCAGGGTTAACCCGTAACCAAGCGTTGTTTTAAATTTGTATGATAACCATATAAACACATCACAAAAGAGCCCTGCTGCGTGCACGGCCTTTTCCTCCGGAGATACCCAGTCCATGTCCACCCTCGCACTTCTCGGCATCGGCGCCGGCAGCATTGCCCTGCTCCTGTTGCTCATCATCCGCTGGCAGGTCCACGCCTTCGTGGCCATGATGCTGGTGAGCTTCCTCGTCGCATTTGCCACGGGCATGCCGATTAGCGACATCATCAGCACGCTGATTGCAGGCATGGGCGGCACACTGGGCTCGGTGGCCATCCTGGTGGCGCTGGGCTCCATGCTGGGGCGGATGATCGAGGTCTCGGGCGGTGCGGCCAGCCTGGCCAACCGCTTCACGCAGTTGCTGGGGCCCACACGGGTGCCCATGGCCCTGACGGCCGCTGCGCTGGTGCTGGCCATCCCGGTGTTTTTTGATGTGGGCTTCATCATCCTGGTGCCCATCGTCTACGGCTTTTGCAAGGCAGCGGGCGTCAACCCCATCAAGTTTGGCCTGCCCGTGGCGGGCATCATGCTGGCCGCGCACGTGGTGGTGCCACCGCACCCGGGCATCGTGGGCGGGGCGGCCATCGTCAAGGGCGATATTGGCTGGATCACCATCATTGGCCTGGCCATCTGCATCCCGCTGGCGGCGCTGGCGCAGGTCGTGGCGGGCTGGCTCAACCGCAAGGGCTACCCCATGCTGCCCACCACGGCAGAGCAGTTTGCGGCCTTTGGTACCAGCCAAGAAAGCACGGACTCCAAGGCACGCATCGCTCCCGGCGTAGGTACCATCATGGCGCTGATCCTGATCCCGCTCGCTCTGATCATGGCGGGCACCACCGGTGCCACGCTGCTGCCCAAGGGCGACAGCCTGCGTAATGTGCTGGGCTTCATTGGCTCGCCCATTTTTGCGCTGATGGTGGCCGTGGGCCTGGCGATGTTTCTGCTGGGCCGCAACCAGGGCTGGAACCGCGAGCGCACCAACGCCATCATGGAATCTGCCCTGCCCCCCGCTGCCACCGTGATCCTGGTGACCGGCGCTGGCGGCGTGTTTGCCAAGGTGCTTACGGCCAGCGGCATTGGCGCGGCGCTTTCGCAAAGCCTCACCGCTACTCATCTGCCGCTCATCCTGCTGGCGTTCATCATTGCGCTGGCGCTGCGCGCCGCCCAGGGCTCGGCCACCGTGGCCATCATCACCACCTGCGGCCTGCTGGCCGATGCGATGGCGGGTGGCGGGTATTCGCCCTTGCAAGTGGCGCTGCTCACGGTTGCCATTGGCTTTGGCAGCCTGGGCCTGTCGCACGTCAACGATTCGGGCTTCTGGATCGTGACCCGCTACCTGGGCCTGAGCGTGGGCGATGGCCTGCGCACCTGGACGGTGCTGACCACCGTGCTGGGCCTGGCGGGCTTTGCCCTGACTGCCCTGCTGTGGGTGCTGGTGGCCTGAGCCCACTGTTTTGAATTTCTTTGAAGGACTGACAACATGACAAAACCCACCGTCGGCATCATCGGCCTGGGCGCCATGGGCGCTGGCATTGCCAAGACCCTGCGCAACAACGGTTTCACCATCCACGTGTGCGACGTGCGTCCCGGCGTGGCCGATGCCTTTGTGGCAGACGGTGGCACGGCCCACGCCACGACGGCGGCATTGGCGGCGGTGAGCGATGTGGTGGTGTCGGTGGTGGTGAATGCCGCGCAGACCGAGAGCGTGCTGTTTGGCGATGACGGCAAGGGCGGTGCAGCCAGCACCATGCGCCCCGGCAGCACGTTTGTGATGTGCTCCACCGTGGACCCCAACTGGTCGGTGGCGCTGGAGGCGCGCCTGAACGCCCTGGGCCTGCACTATGTGGATGCCCCCATCTCCGGCGGTGCCGCCAAGGCCGCGTCGGGCCAGATGACGATGATGACCTCGGCCAAACCAGAAGCCTATGCCGCGGCCAACGCGGTGCTCGACGGCATGGCTGGCAAGGTGTACCGCCTGGGCGACAAGGCGGGCGCAGGCAGCAAGGTCAAGATCATCAACCAGCTGCTGGCCGGTGTGCACATTGCCGTGGCCGCCGAAGCCATGGCCCTGGGCCTGCGCGAAGGCGTGGAAGCCAGCGCCTTGTATGAAGTGATCACGAACAGCGCGGGCAACAGCTGGATGTTTGAAAACCGCATGGCCCATGTGCTGGCAGGCGACTACACGCCGCTGTCGGCCGTCGATATCTTCGTGAAGGACCTCGGCCTGGTGCTGGACACCGCACGCGCCAGCAAATTCCCCCTGCCGCTGGCGGCCACCGCGCACCAGATGTTCATGCAAGCGTCCACCGCAGGCTTTGCCAAGGAAGATGACAGCGCCGTGATCAAGATCTTCCCTGGCATCACTCTGCCCGAAGGCAAGGAGAAAAAGGCATGACACGCGCACGAGCCCTGCTGGGCTGCATTGCCGACGACTTTACCGGCGCCACCGACCTGGCCAACAACCTGGTGCGCGCAGGCATGCGCGTGGTGCAGGCCATGGGCGTGCCCACGGCGCCGTTGGATACCGAGGCCGATGCCATCGTGGTCGCGCTCAAGTCGCGCACCATTCCCAAAGAAGAAGCCATTGCCCAGTCGCTGGCTGCGCTGCAGTGGCTGCAGGCGCAAGGTGCCGAGCAGATCTACTTCAAATACTGCTCCACCTTTGACAGCACGGCCGAAGGCAACATCGGCCCCGTGACCGATGCGCTGATGCAGGCCCTGGGCACCGACTTCACCATCGCCACGCCCGCGTTCCCCGACAACAAGCGCACCGTGTTCAAGGGCTACCTGTTTGTGGGCGATGTGCTGCTCAGCGAGAGCGGCATGCAGAACCACCCGCTCACGCCCATGACCGACCCCAACCTGGTGCGCGTGCTGCAAGCGCAGACACCCAGCCGTGTGGGCCTGATCGACCACAGCGTGGTCGCGCAGGGCGAGGCCGCCATCCGCGCACGCATCGATCAACTGAAGGCCGAGGGCGTGCGCATGGCCGTGGTCGATGCGGTGTCCAACGCCGACCTGCTGCGCCTGGGCCCTGCCCTCAAGGGCATGCCGCTGGTCACTGCAGGCTCGGGCGTGGCCATTGGCCTGCCGGGCAACTTTGGCGTAGCCCCCAGCAACGAGGCCGCCCGCCTGCCCGCCGCGCAAGGGCTGCAGGCCATCGTGTCGGGCAGCTGCTCAGTGGCCACCAACCAGCAGGTCATGGATTTCATCAAGGCAGGCAAGCCCGCCCTGGCTATCGACCCGCTGCGCATTGCGGCAGGCGTGGACGTGGCCGCTGAAGCGCTGGCCTGGGCCGAAGGCCACATCGGCCAGGGCCCGGTGCTGGTGTATTCCACCGCCGAGCCATCGGCCGTGCGCGCCATTCAGGGCAAGCTGGGCTCTGAAAAGGCCGGTGCCATGGTGGAGGAAACCATTGCCGCCATTGCCCGCGGCCTGGTGCAGCGCGGTGTGCGCCAGCTCATCGTGGCGGGTGGCGAAACCTCCGGCGCCTGCGTGCAGGCCCTGGGCATCACGCAAATGCGCATTGGCGCGCAGATTGACCCCGGCGTGCCGTGGTGCCATGCCGTGGCGCCCGACGCCAGGGACGGGCTGCACATCACGCTCAAGTCGGGCAATTTCGGCAGCACCGACTTTTTCACCAAGGCTTTTGCACAATTGCAGGCATGACCTCACCCTCCGCCTTCATGGATGAGCCCCAAGCCCGCGACGAGATCTGCCGCGTGGGCCGCAGCCTGTTTGAGCGGGGCTATGTGCACGCCACCGCAGGCAACATCAGCGTGCGCCTGGCCGACGGTTACCTCATCACCCCCACCGATGCCTGCCTGGGCACGCTACAGCCTGAGCGGCTGGCGCGCCTAGACGCCCAGGGCCAGCAGGTGGCGGGCGACCGGGCCAGCAAGACCATTGCGCTGCACCGGCAGATTTACGAGGCCTCTGCTTCGACAGCCGCCCCAGCGCGCTGCGTGATCCACACCCACAGCACGCACCTGGTGGGCTGCTCGCTGCAAGCCGACACGGCTGCAGACGGGGAATTGGCAGCGGATGCGCAATTGCTGCCGCCCATCACGCCCTACTTTGTGATGAAGGTAGGCCGCGTACCGCACATCCCCTACCACCGCCCTGGTGATGCCGCCGCTGCAACGCTGGTGGCGCAGACCATTGGCCGCTATGCCTCCCAGGGCAGCCCGGTGCGCGCCGTCATGCTGGCACGCCTGGGCCCCAATGTGTGGCACGACACGCCAGCAGCCGCCATGGCGGTGCTGGAAGAGCTGGAAGAAACCGCCCGCCTGTGGCTGCTGTGCCAGCCCCGCCCCACGCCACTGAGCGAGCCCCAGATTGAACAACTGCGCCAAACCTTTGGCGCGCAGTGGTGAGGCAACGCCTTCACCATTACACAGAAAGACACCCATGCCCCGTTTTGCCGCCAACCTGTCCATGCTCTACAACGACGTGGACTTTCTCGACCGCTTTGCCGCCGCTGCGCGCGATGGCTTCAAGGCGGTGGAGTACCTCTTCCCTTACGCCTACCCTGCGCAAGAGTTGGCCCAGCGCCTGCAAGCCAATGGCCTGCAGCAAGTGCTGTTCAACGCCCCCCCCGGTAACTGGGACGCGGGCGAGCGCGGGCTGGCCTGCCTGCCGGGACGTGAGGCCGAATTCCGCGAAGGCATCGCCAAAGCCATCGACTATGCCAAGGCCTTGCAATGCCCCCGCATCCATGTCATGGCCGGGCTGGTACCCCAGGGGGCCGATGCAGCCACCGTGCGCGCTACCTACATCGCCAACCTGCGCTACGCCGCCGAACAGGCTGCGCCGCACGGTATCCAGGTCCTGCTGGAACCCATCAATGGCCGCGACATGCCCGGCTTCTTCCTGAGCCGCCAGGACCAGGCCCATGCGCTGATCGCCGAGATCGGCGCCGCCAACGTGAAGGTGCAGATGGATCTGTACCACTGCCAGATCGTGGAAGGCGACCTGGCCATGAAAGTGCGCCAATACCTGCCCACCGGCAACGTCGGCCATTTCCAGATTGCCGGTGTGCCCGAGCGCCACGAACCCGATGTGGGCGAAGTGAATTACACCTACCTGTTCCAACTGCTGGACAGCCTGGGATATGACGGCTGGATCGGCTGCGAATACCGCCCCGCGCGCGGTGCCGCGGCGCATGCCACCAGCGACGGGCTGGGCTGGCTCAAGCCCTGGCTCTGAGGGAACGGGCGTATTTCAACCCGCCACGGGCATAGATTCGACGCACACGAAGTCACCCGAGCGGGCATCAAAATCCCAGCGCTGAGCAAAACGATGGAGGTATTGCCGCCCCAGCGAACCCGTGGGCTCTGACTGCATCTGCAACACCACCAGACTATTGGGTTGCCCACTGCGCAGGCGGCGCGACACGGCCGTGCCTGCCTGCATGGACCACAAACCCGGCAAGGGTTGGAGCAAGGCCGGATGGTGCACATGGCCTGAGAGCAACATGTGGGCACCCGCATCGCGCCAGCGTTGCACGGCAGCGTTGGCGCCGTGGGGCCGGTGGGATCGATCCTCTGTACTGCGAGCCACCAACGGGTGGTGACTGACTACGATGCGCCATGCCTGCGCGGGTGCAGACCGCAAGTCTTCCGCCACCCGCGCCACCTGCGCGGCCGATAGCGTGCCGCGCTCGTGTCGCCAAGGTCTGGTCGTGTTCACACCCACAATCCAGAACGGCCCCACCTGCCGCTGAGGTTCGAGCTGGGCTCCAAACTGCGATGCAAATCGTTGGTAGGCCCGGCCCCAACGCAGCCACCAGGCGAACAGGGGCAAGTCGTGGTTGCCGGCCAGCACCACGCGCTCATCCACCCCCAGGCCGCAAACAAAATCGTGCGCCAAGGCGAACTGCTGGCGTGTGGCACGCTGGGTCAGATCGCCCGAAACCACCACCACATCCACACGCAGCCGGTGCGCAAGCCGCTGCACTGCAGCGCACACCAGCGGGTCGTGCGCTCCAAAATGCAGATCGGAAAGATGCATCAATTTGTGCGTGGTGGCGATTGCCGACGCTGGTGCTGGATGCAAAACTTTCGCTTCGTTCTTGCCAAGCCCCAGCTCCTTGTCAGCCTCCACCTTCAACGACGGGGGAACGGGCGCTGCTTCATGACCTTCGTGGCGAAGCATGGCACCAGCGTTCCCCGCGACTGCAGGCAGTTCCTGGCGCATGGTGTTCAGGCAGGCGCCAGCGCAGGTTCAGCCAAGGGCGGCGCTGCGGCAGGTGGTGCGTTGGCAGGGTCGCGCTGCGGCAAATGTTCCAGCAGCGTTGGTGCCACCAGCCACAGGGGCCGCGTGTGTAGCGAAAAACACAGAGGCGCTTTCATGCGTTCGCGCTCGCCATCAAAAGCCACCTTCACGCTGGCCTTGCGCCACCCAGCGGGCGCCACACTCAGCTCGGCACAGGCCAGGCTTTGCACGGCTGGGTCGTCCTCCAGCTGGCCGGTAGCGGCGCGCCATACCGTGCGAGCCATGGCCCAACGGCTTTGGGGTTTGAGCAGCACCACGGCCAGCAGCCCGCCCTGCGCCACCGATTCGGCTTGTGCCAGACCCACCTGTTCCAGTTGCAAGGGGTTGTTGCCCACAAACAGCGTGGTGACTTCGTGTTCCTGCTCTTGCATCTGATTTCCCTGGCGGGTGCGTACCACCACGCGCCAGCGTCGCCGCGCCGAGGGGCGCAGCATGCTCCACACCGCAGCGGCCATGGCCACCGCGCGATAGCGGCCCAGCTTGCGCGTGGCCTGCTCGCGCTCTGCCAACAAACGGGGGTACAGCCCCACGCTGGCGTTGACCAAAAATACCCGGTCATTTACAAAGCCGACCTGCACCGGCCGCAACTCGCCCGCGCGCAGGGCCTCCAGCAGCTGCAGCACGGCGGCTTCAGCGTCCAGCGCCAAGCCTTGCTCGCGGCTGAAATAGTTGAAAGTGCCCATGGGCACCACCCCCATGGGCACACCAGCACGCAAGGCGGCTGCGGCCACCGCGTTGATGGTGCCATCCCCACCCGCCGCCACCAGCAAACCAGCGTTATCGCGGGCAGCCTCTGCTGCGCGATCCGCCAATTGAACGATGTCACCCCGCTCACGCGGTATGTGCCACACCACGGGATGGTCGTGCTGGGCAAATGCACCACTCAGCTTTGCGCGCACCAGATCCAGATCGGCCCCTGGCCGCAGTGGAACCACCACATGGATGGGACTGTGGTGATGAAGGATCATGGGACTGTGCAAATCGGTCATGGGGATGAAAAGCGTGGTGGGCGTAACGATGCCTGTGAGGCCAAAGACCCGACACGGGGTTGCTATTCAATGATCACGGCGCAGTGGCTACAGCGCAGCCAGCGGGCGGCGCCTTGGTGCGTCGGCGTGCGCCTACAGGCAGCACTACGCATCGCAGCGCTAAACCCTGTGATCGCAACGGGCCACCCCTTGCTGAGGTAAAACACCACGCTGCCGAAAGCTGCACGGGCTGGCCATTCGCTTGGCTGAAGACGATTCCAGTGTATCCGCTGGGTACGCAGTAACAACCCGTCCCAGCACCGGCTCTCTTCCCCCCCAAAAAGACCTTTGAATCCATGGACCTGGACACCCTTGCCACCACTGTTGCCCGCCACCCCATTGCCCTTTGGCTGCTGGGAATGACTGCGGGCGCCTTGCTGGGCAGTGGCGCCTTGTGGGCCTTGAAAACCCTGCGCCATCGCCCCTCGCCTGTGCGGCATTTGCTTCACGCAGCCAGCGCCACCACTGTGATGCTGCTGAGCATGGCCGCAGCCGCTTGCGCCCTGCTGGCCGGGGGCGCGTTGATGGCAGAGCTGGCCGAGGGCTGGCAGCGCACGGGCACCTGGAGCCGGGTGGACGAAGGCATTGCGCAGCAATTGCGCCTGCACGCAGACATGGCGGCCCTGCGGTGGTTTGGCGCACTCACCCACCTGGGGGACACCGCCGTGCTGACCACGCTGACCCTGGCGGTGACGGCCGCCCTGTGGTGGCGCAGGCACCGTTTGCTGGCCCTGGGCTGGCTGGTAGCCATGGCGGGCAATGGACTGCTGACCAAAATCTTGAAAGACGTGTTCGCCCGCGTGCGGCCCGAGCATGTGCATGGGGCAGCGCAGGCCGATGGGTTCAGCTTTCCCAGCGGGCACAGCAGCGCATCCATGGTGGCCTATGCCATGCTGGCCTATTTGGCGGTGCGGCTGCTGCCACGGGCCTGGCAGGTGCCCGCCGTGTGCTGCGCGGGCGCGCTGATCTTCACCACCGGCTGGAGCCGCGTGGTGCTGCATGTGCACTACGTGAGTGACGTGCTGGCCGGCTGGGTGCTGGGGGGCACCTGGATGGTGTGCACCGTGCTCATCATGGACAGCATGGCGCGCTGGCGGGGCGCGCCCGCCGCCCTGGCGCGGCAGTAAGACGGCGCACCTCAGGCGATTCGGGCAATCACCGCACCCAGCGCCTGTGCAGTGCCAGCCGCTGCCGCCAAGGCCACGCGCCCAGCGCGGTGTGCCGTCACCTGCATCTCCATCTTCATGGCCTCCATCACGGCGATCACATCGCCCTCTTGCACCGTGTCGCCATCGGCCACTTTCCAGGCGTGCAGGTTGCCGGCGATGGGCGAGGTGACGGCGGCGGCATCCACCGCGGCCTCTGCCGGTGCTGCGGCACTAGCGCCCTGCCCGCCTGCTGCCGCCAAGCCTTGTAGCAGCACCGCTGGCAGGCCCAGTTGCACACGGCGGCCATCGATCTCGATGGCGGTGCGCAGCAGGCTGGCGTCTGCCACGGGCGCGGCCCGCACCGCAGCAGCCAGTGGCGTGGCAAAGTCAGATTCGATCCAGCGGGTGTGGACCTTGAAGCCATCTCCCCCCACAAAATCCGGGTGGTCGATGACGGCGCGGTGGAAGGGCAGCACCGAGGCCACGCCTTCAATCTGAAACTCGCGCAGCGCACGGCGGGCGCGGGCCAGGGCCTGCTCGCGGGTGGCGCCGGCGACGATGAGCTTGGCCATGAGCGAATCGAACGTGCCGGGCACGGCAGAGCCCGTCTGCACGCCCGTATCGAGCCGTACGCCAGGGCCCGAGGGGGCATCAAAGCGCTGCACGGGCCCTGGTGTGGGCAAAAAGCCCCGGCCCACATCCTCGGCATTGATGCGGAACTCGAACGAGTGGCCCAGCGGCGCAGGTGTTTGCGTGAGGGACAGCGGCAGGCCATCGGCCACGCGCAGTTGCTCCACCACCAGGTCCACGCCCGTGGTTTGCTCCGTCACGGGGTGCTCCACCTGCAGGCGGGTGTTGACCTCCAGGAACGAGATGGCGCCGCTTTGGCTCAGCAAAAATTCCACCGTGCCCGCGCTCACATAGCCTGCGGCGGCGCAGATGTCACGCGCAGCGGTGTGGATGCGTTCGCGCTGGGCATCGCTCAAAAAGGGCGCGGGGGCTTCTTCCACCAGCTTCTGGTTGCGCCGCTGCAGCGAGCAGTCGCGCGTGCCCAGCACCACCACGTTGCCGTGGGTGTCGGCCAGCACCTGGGCTTCGATGTGGCGGGGCTTGTCGAGGAACTGCTCCACAAAGCACTCGCCCCGGCCAAAGGCGGTGACGGCTTCGCGCACAGCGGATTCATACAGCTCGGCTACTTCGTCCATGCGCCACGCGATCTTCATGCCCCGCCCACCGCCGCCAAACGCGGCCTTGATGATGATGGGCAGGCCGTGTTGCTCGGCAAAGGCCAGCACTTCGCTCGCGTCCTTCACCGGGTCGGGCGTGCCCACCACCAGCGGTGCGCCCACCTGCAGCGCAATCTTGCGTGCAGACACCTTGTCGCCCAGTTGGGCAATGGTGGCGGGGCGCGGGCCAATCCAGGCCAGGCCGGCGTCGATCACGGCCTGGGCAAAGGCGGCGTTTTCCGAAAGGAAGCCGTAGCCGGGGTGCACGGCGTCCGCTCCGCTTTTTTTGGCGATGGCCAGGAGCTTTTCGACGTTGAGGTAGGTGTCCGCAGGGCGGTCACCGTCCAGCCCATAGGCTTCATCGGCCATGCGGGTGTGCAGGGCATCGATGTCGGCATTGGCGTACACGGCGACGGACTGCACGCCGTAGTCGGCGCAGGCGCGGGCGATGCGGACGGCGATCTCTCCGCGATTGGCGATCAAGACTTTTTTCATCAGAAACTTTCCAAATATTTGTCAGGATGTGGAGGCGCCGCTTGCCGGCACCAGCTCTGCAAACGGCTGAATCGGGTTGAACCGCAACCACGCGCCCACAGGGATCTGCCCGGCGCGGTCGAGGTGGTACGGGGCCACGCAGCCAATGACCGGGTAGCCGCCCGTGAGCGGGTGGTCGGCCAAAAACAGCACGGGCTGCCCGCTGGGGGGCACCTGCAAGGCACCCAGGGCTGTGCCTTCGCTGGGCAGCTCGCCGGTGATGGCGCGGTCCAGCGGCACCTCGCCCGCCAGGCGCAGGCCGACGCGGTTGGACTGGGGCGTGACCTGCCAGCGCTGCGCGGCAAAACGGGCAATGGCCTCGGGGGTGAACCAGTCGGTGCGCGGGCCCATCACCACGTCCAGCACCACTTCTTGCTCCAGAGTGGGCAAATCAGCAGTCGGCAGCTCGTGGGCGGCCACCACGCTGGTGGCTGGCGCGGGTTGCACGGCCAGCCAGTCGCCCACGGCCACCGGCGCGGGGCCG
>ENA-UOOA01002186-UOOA01002186.1-human-gut-metagenome-genome-assembly--contig:-P61old-NODE-2186-length-28647-cov-23.101567_pt1 | contig 28647 bp, 10 predicted proteins | sample MGYA00242467_ERZ724014 | MGnify/ENA metagenome assembly ERZ724014 | reverse complement strand
GCATCGGCATGAGCGAGGAGTTCCAAAAGCACATTTTTGAGCAGTTTGCCAGAGAAAGGACCTCCACCGTCAGTAAGATACAGGGCACGGGGCTCGGCATGGCCATCACGAAAAGTCTGGTGGATATGATGGGCGGCAGGATCACGGTGAAAAGCGAACAGGGAAAGGGCTCGGAATTTACCATTTCTCTGCGCTTCCCCATCGGCGAGGCGAAAGCAGGACAGACGCCGCCCGCCGCAAAAGCTTCCGCCTTTACCGGAAAGAAGCTTCTGGTGGTCGAGGATAACGAGCTGAATCTGGAGATCGCGTCAACGCTTCTTAAAGAAGCGGGCTTCGAGGTAGATACTGCGGAAAACGGAAAGATTGCCGTTGAAAAGGTCGAAGCGGCCTCTGCCGACCGGTATGATCTGATCCTGATGGATATTCAGATGCCGGAGATGGATGGTTATGAAGCGACCCGCCGGATCCGTGCGCTTCCGGATGCGAAGAAGGCGGCGCTCCCCATTGTGGCCATGACCGCCAATGCGTTCGAGGATGATCGGAAAAACGCATTGCATGCCGGCATGAACGGCCATATTGCCAAACCGCTGGATATTCAAAAGCTGTTTCAGGTATTGTCGGAGCTGTTGAAATAAGCCATGGTCGGTATAGACGGCAAACCGAGCTATGCGGGCATGGGCAAAAGGGATAGGTGAACGAATGAAGATCATATATGAACTTTCCTGGCTGTGGGAAACGCTGGGCATCGCATTGATAGCGGCGGCGGTTTGTGTGGTCGGTGCTATGCTGATATGCAGGGCAAAAAAGAAAAAGCTCAGCAAGCGGAGCGCCGTAGTTATCGGAATTGCCGCCTTTATCATTGCCATCATAGCAGTTATTGTCAGCGCCCGGACCCCGAGGCGGCTTGTCCGAAATGGGAGACGTTGATATGGGATAGGCCGGCAGGGCGGGGTAAAATACCCCGCCCTGCCGGCATGTTATCCGATTTTCCCCGCGGGAGGGAATGGGTTATTCCTCTTCCTTCCGTCTGGCGCGGGTGGTGAGCATCACCAGAGCACTGCCGCTGACCAGCAGCGCCGCGGCCATGCCGCCCATGGGGAAGCCGTCGCCGGTAGCGGCGCTGGTCACGCCGGCTTTACCGCCGTCCTTACCGTCGGAGGTAACGGCCCGGGCGCTGTCCCGTCGGAAGGAGACGGAGGCGCTGCCGTCGCCGGAGACGATGGTGATGGTGCGCTCGCCGAAGGCCAGCGTGCGCAGGAACTGTGCGCGGAACGTGACGATCAGCCTGCCGCCATCGGGATCAGCCGTCACCTCGTAGTTGGCGGGGTCCACCGTCACGCCGTCGATCTGCACGGTGAAGTCGCCATACTCCTGGCGGAAGGTAACGCCCAGCGTCTTGTCGCCGGGTCTCCATACCCTCACATCGCCCACGATGCGCAGACTGATGGCGGGCAGGATGGTGTCCCCACGGGTGATCTCTCTTCCGGCAGCGGCGTCCAGATAATACTTGCCGCAGCCGGAGCAGTACCAGTATTCGATGTTGCCGTCGGCGGTGGAGGTGGCGTTGACCTTCTCCACGCGGCGCAGCAGGCCGCCGTGGTTCCCGGGTGCCGGATCGCCGAAGCTTTCGCCGCAATATCTGCACACCGCAGGAGCCTTGCAGGAGGCGGGAGTGCCCACAGTGTGGCCGTTGTTGACCGTGATCTGCACCTGGGTGCTGTTGCCGGCCCGATCGGTGGCCACAATGGTGTGGAGCTGGCTGTCCGCCTCAATGATATAGGTACTCCCCGCGGCGCGGCCGGGGGCGCTGACAGCCGCTGTGCCGTCCACGGTGACGGTATCCAGATACGCATCGGTGACGGTGAAGGTCACGCTGCCGCAGTAGACCGCGCCGTCGCCCACACCGGCGATGACCGGCGCGGCGGCATCCAGCACCACGCCGTCGGACCGCAGATAGGTGACGTTGCCCGCCGCATCGGTGATCCGTGCATAGGCGATGAGCCTGTCATTGGGGGTGATGGCCACAGGCGCAGTGTAGGGCTGGAGGGTCATGCCGTCCAGCTGCGCCGCGGTATAGTCCTCCTCACTGAGCAGGTACTCGATGGCCGTCACACCGCTGGCCTCGTCCGCCGCCGTCATCGTCACGGTCTGCCGGCTCTTGTAGAATAGGTCAAAGCTGATGGTATTCCAGAAGCTCTGCCACGCGTTGCGCTGGTCGATGCGGATCTCGCCGGTGGGATGGGTCTTGTCGATCTTGTAGGTGAGGGTGACGGGCTCGGAGATATAACCGTCCGCCGTGTTCTTCACATAGAAGGTCAGGCTGCCGGTGCCCGTCTCATCGGAGCGGGTCAGGCTGCCGCGCCAATCGCCGTTGGCGGTATTGGTGCCGGACACCTGCCAGCCGTCCGCCGCCGTCACCATGAAGTCCTGATTCGTCCACTGGCCGGTGCTGGCGGTATACTCCGCGCCGGTGGCGGTATACGCCTTGATGCTGGCGGTGATGCCGGTGGGCTGGGTCAGGCTGTAATTGCCGGCTTTGCCGTTGGCGCTGTCGGCGATGGTAAACTCGGTAAAGCTGACGGGAATGTTATCGCCCGCAGCCACCGTGTCGAAGGTCGGCGTGCCGCAGCGGAGCATCAGTGTCTCGCCGTCCGCCAGATTCACCAGCGTGGGCGTGCCCTCGATGGCGGCGGTGTCGAGCCCGTCATAGAGCTTGTCGCGGACGGTCAGACTGCCGATGCTCAGCGGACGCGCCGTGATGGCGGCGCTGCCGGAAATGGGCTGCGCGGTCAGACGATAGTTGGCCGCGTCGCTGCCCGCCAGAGCGAAGCCCGTAAAGGTCACGGTCCTTCTGCCCACGTCGGGGCTGTCCGCGTTGGCCTGCCCCATCACCACGGACAGGTCGTCGCCGCTGATCTTGCCCACCATCGCCCGCTCGGGATAATAGTACATGCACACGATGGCCGTGCTGCCGTCGTAGACCTTATTTTCCAGTGCGGGAGTGTGGAGCTGGATCTCCTTCGGAGTGATGGTAAAGGTCCCCGTCTTTTCAATGCGGTCGTAGTGCTCCGTCTCCGCCACGGTCAGCCGCACGTTGTAGGTACCGGCGTCCTCGGGCGCTGCGGTGGTATAGGCGCCGGGGTCCGCGCCGTCGGGCTTGAACTCCCATGTCATGACGCCGTCGCTCTCCGTATTGGCGGAGGGCGTCACAGGCTCGCTGTCATAGATCTTGTCCATGGAGGCGATGTCAGCGTCCACAGTGGACCTGCCCACGGTCAGCACCACGGTGGTGGAGGCCGGCGCCTGATTGTCGCCGCCGGAGACATAGGTCTCGCCCAAGGGGTCATAGGACACGGTCAGGGTGTAGCTGCCCGCCGTCAGCGCCGTCAGGAAGCTGTTGGTCAGGGTGATGGCCAGCTGGCCGTTGGCGGATGCGCCGATCCGATACTCCGTATCCCTTACCAGCGCTCTGCTGCCCATGGTGATGCTTCTCACCGTGCTGCCGTTGTCCTTCACATGGAATACGCAGTCGTCCGCGGAGGCTTCGGCGAAGCTGACGCGCTCCGTGATCTGCTCCGCGTCGGTGTAGACCACCATGCCGTCGGCATTGACCACGGTGACGTTGCCCTCCCGATCGATGGCCTTCACATAGAGGAATCCCTTGCTGTTGGGAGCCACGGTAAAGCTGCCCCTGCCGTCGGTGTCCAGTGTCAGCGCCGTCCAGCCGTCGGCGGCTCCGGCGTCGGCTTCCTTGGTAAAAGCCGTGCCGCTCAGCAGGTACTCCGCCTTGTCCACCCCCGCGCCCACATCGGCGGCGGTGACGCTGACCGTCTGTGTCTCCTTGAAGAACAGGCCGAAGGAAATACGGTTCAGGAAGTTCCTGAAGCTGCTGTTCCGGATGGTGATCTCCGCCGTGGGCGGCGTGTTGTCGTATGCGCCCACGATGCGCAGCAGGCTGTTGTTGAAGTCTGCCGTCACCTGAACGGTGTAGCCGGCGGCGTCGCTGCCGGTAAATCGCTGCTTTGTGGTCAGCGCACCCTGCTCCAGCTCCAGGCCGTCCTCGCCGGTGTAGCCCGGCAGCATGGTGACGCGGAGGGTGTAGGTCTGGCCGCTGCGCACCGCTCTTGTCAGGTCTGCCTCCTCCACGGCCACACCCACATGGCTGGAAATGCGCATATCCACCAGACGGTAGAGGGTGAACGTCACGGTGGCCACGTTGCCCGCTTCGTCGGTGGCGGTGATGGTCACCGGCTTGCCATCGCCCTCGCTCAAGGGCAGCTCATACCGGCCGCCCGCGTCGGGGCGCACCTCTGCGGCTGTGCCGCTGCCGTAGGACACGGTCACCTTTACCTCGTTGGCGTCCGTCACGGTGTAGATCACGTTGTCCGTCACGTCCATGACCTGCCGTCCGTTCTCGGTCTTGAGCGCCGCGCCGTTCAGGAAGCCGATCACCGGCGCGGCAGTGTCCGTTTCGCTGACATCTCCGCAGCCGCACTTCTTCTCATGGGTAGTGGTGTCCCATTCATAGCTGTGGTTGGAATGGGGTCTCACCGTGTAGCCCTGGCTCATCAGGCTGTTCACATAACCGTTTTCCAGATGCTCGATCCCAAAGTAGGCATAGCCGGTCTTCAGCATATCCTTCAGCAGCTGGTCGCCGCCGCACTCGAGACCGCCATACTCGCCGCCGGACAGCTCACCCTTCGCGCCGATATCAAATTCCACGTTGCTGCGGAACTTACCGGCAGAGGCCACCAGCTTGCCGCCGTCCCCGATCGTAACCGCATTTCGGAACTCAGGCTCGCCGCTCTGCGCAGTCACGGTGAGCACACCGCCGCTGAGCACTTCGGTCTGATTTTCAACGGTGACGCTGCCGGTCAGTCCGACCGTACCGGCTTGCATCGTTATACGGCTTATCGTGCCGCCGGTCACCGCCGCCGGAGTGCCGTCCCTGGTCTGGAGATGCCCCATGGCCGCGCCGTTGGCGGTCAGCTTAGCGCTGCCGTACAGCTCCACATCGCGCAGCACGGTACCGTTGACGGTCAGGTCCGCCGTGTCCCTGACCTGCATATTGCAGGATACCTCGCCGCCCGAAAGGATCACCGCCGCGCTGCCGCCGGCTGTGAAGGCGGTATTGCCGGCCTTATGGCCGTTGAGGTCCAGCGTGAACTTGCCGCCGTTGATGCTTACATCCTCCGCCGCGTCCTGATACAGCCTGACGGTATACAGGGCGGCGTCCTGCACGCCGGCAGAGAGGGTCTTGACTGCGGCCAGCGCCTCGCTCAGTGTCTTGTACCAGTCAACGCTGGCGCCGCTGCTGACGGAGGCCGTGAAGCTCTCGCCGCAGGCGCAGGTGCCGTCGCCGCGGATGCTGTGGACGTGACTGATGACCTTGACGTTGGTCAAATTGTCGGTTTCCCCCTGAATGAACTCGCTTATGTCGGCCCTGTAATAGACATAACCGCTCTTCAGCAGCTCGCTCAGCGTGCGGCCGGCGGCGATGCCAAGCTTTTTGTATGTACCGCCTGCCAGCTCGCCGACGGCCTCCTCCGCAAATTCCAGCACTCCGTTGAATTTGGCTGTGGAATTGGGAACGACCGTCATCCTGACGCCGCCCCCGATGCGGACGTCCCCATCAAAGACGGGGGCCTCCCGCACGCTCAGCTCGCCGCCATCCGCATTGACCTGGCCGGTGACTTTCGCGTTGAAATGGACACGGACCTCACCGCCCGTCATATCGATGGTGCCCACGGTGCCGCCGTTCATGATCAGCAGCGCGTTGGCGCTCTCCACCTTGAAGGCCGACGCACTGGCGTCGGGATAGAATTGCACGTTGGCGCTGCCCTGCAGCGTGATCCTGCCCAGCCCCTCCGCAGCGCTGACGGTCAGCGATGCACTGCTGACGGTCACGTCAGATACCAGCCTGCCGTTCTGGATGCCGATATCGGTCGTGCCGCTGATGGCCAGGCCGCTGGGCACGGTGGCCGTCTTGCCGTTGAGATCCAGCGTAAACTTGCCGCCGGTGATGCGCACATCCTCCGTCACATCCCGATGCAGCCTGACGGTGTAGCGGCTGGCGTTCTGCGCGTCGGCAGAGAGGGCCTTGACCTCGGCCAGCGCCCCGTTGAGCGTGTCGTATCCGGTGACCTCGCCCGCCGCGTCGGTCAGGGTAGCCACGAACTGGTACTGGCAGGTGCCGCATTTTCCGTTCGCATCGATGTCGGGGTGGCCGCAGGGCTCCAGCGTCACGTTGAAGACCCGGGACTCCGCCCGATAGCCGTGGAACGTCAGCTGGAGCTGGTACTGGCCGGTTTTCAGCGTGGTATTGCTGCTTACCGTAACAGTGCCGTTCCCGTCGCTGCTGACCTTAGGCGCATCCGCTGTCGACCACCCATCGATGGCGCTGGCGCGGTAATAGAGCTTGGCGTCGAATACCCAGCTCATGGCGCTGTCATACGCCGCCGTTACCTTCAGGCTGGGAATAGCGGGCGAGGTCTCGTAGACGGTCAGTGTGCCGCTCGCCGGTGTCTGCTGGATGATGCGCAGGGGTGCATCCACCACCTCGACCTCATGCAGCCGCTTCTGGCCGGGCACGGACGTCGTATCCGCATTGCTGTCATCCTGCCAGGCATCTGCGCCCAGCACCGACCGGTACGCTTTGCCCTCGCCCAGCAGATCCATCACGTTCTCATTCGGATCCATCAGGGTGATCATGCCGAAGTAGCCGCCGTTGAGCAGCAGCGTGCCGTCATCCCGCTGCACGATGCCGCCGCCGAATTTGCCGCTCTCGACGATGATCCTGCCGCCCTCTGCGGCATTGGGCACGCACGGCTGCCCCACCTTGATGGACGCGCTGTCCGTCAGGGTCACCTCGGCGGTCTGTGCCGCGAAGAAGTTGTTCTCAGCCACCGTCAGCTTCCTGCCGTTGAAGTCGATGGTAAAGGTGCCCGCCGCGATGGTGTAGTTCGCTTCCACCGCCGCATCCGCCAGCATCCTCACGGTGCTGCCGTCCAGACGCGCCGCCGCGTCGACGGCTTCCTCGAAGGTCCCATAGCCGGTGGTCACACCGGCGGCGTCCGTCACCGCTGCCGCCGCCACCTCCGCGCCGCAGTTGTTGCACTTGCCGTTGGTAACGCCCGCTCTGTGGTCGCAGACGGTGACCTCCAGACTCTGCGCCGGAACGTCATTCCTGACATAGGTGCTGTTGAGGAACTTGTATCCATCGGTCACGTTGTCAAAGTCCCGATAGGACTCGCTGCCCTTGATGGACACCGTGTCCGGTGTGAACGCCGCGCGGCTGGCAGCGGTGCCGCCGGCAGCCTTGAAGCTGGCGACTCCGCTGAGCTCGATGGTAAGCTCGCCCATGTCCGTATGGTTGACGCCGTAGCTTATGACCGTCCCACCGTCCAGCCGCTCGGGATTGCCGATAGCGGTCACGCGGCCCGTGCCGTTGACGAACAGATTCGCCTCGCCGGCGTCCATCATATTGATACCGGCGCTGAAGCCGTTGGTCTCATTGGCGGAGGACCCGTTTGTCAGCTGGCCGCCGTTGGCGTTCAGTACGCCGCCGCTGTTGACCGTCACCTCACTGCGGCTGGTCATCTGCAGGCCGACGCTGGCAAAGCTGTCGCCGCAGGGAGCCACGCCGCCGCTGGCGTTCACCTCGGCATTTTCAATGACCGCGTTATTGCCCAGATAGATACCGCCGCTGATGGGCTTGATGCTGGAATTGAGATCCTGCACCGCCGTGCCGCCGTTGGCGTTCAGCACGCCGCCGTCGGAGACGCTCACGCTGTTGCCGGACACGCCGTAGCTCTGGAGGCCGCTGCCGCCGGTGGCGGTGACGGTGCCGTTCTTCACGGTCACGTCGCCGAAGATGCCGTAGCTGATGCCGGCGCTTCCGGCGCTTCCGCCGTCCGCGACCAGCTCCGCGCCGCCGTCCACATAGACAGCGCCCTTCACGCCGCAGCTGTCCTTGGCCTTTACGTTGCCGATGCTGCTGCCGTTGGCCGTCACCCTCGCGCCCTGCTCCACGCGCAGCGTATTGCCGCCCATGTAAATGGCCGCGCCGCTGGTGCCGTTGTCAGAGCTGGTACCGTTGTAGTTGACGGTCAGCTCGCCGCCCGTGTACGCATCATATGCCTGCGCAACGGTCAAATTGCCTTCCGCGCGCCAGCCCAGACCGTTGACAGTCAGCGTGGCGTCCTGCCCCAGCCCCACCGTCACATCGCCCTTGGACCACACGGCGCACTCGTTGGCGCCGCCGCCTGTGATGCTGCACTCGCCCACCACCTTCACGGTGGTTCCGGCCGGCAGGATCAGCGCATTGGAGCCCTCGGCCTCGATCTGCACCTTGTACAGATACAAATAGTTCTCGCCGGCGACCCATTGGTATCCGCCGTTGGCATCCAGGGAGACCTGGTCCTCTCCCGTGGTCAGGTCAAGGCAGGTGACCTTCTTCACCGCGCCTGTCTGCGCCGCCGCGACGCTTTTGACGTCCCGGGTCACGGTGTAGGTGTCGCTGCCGCCCCGCTTCTGCTCCGTCCGTATCTGGCCGGACGCGGCGGGCAGGTTCTCCGCCATCGCCGCCCACGCCGTGGCGGGCAGCAGGGAAAATACCATCACCGCCGCCATCGCCACCGACAGGAGCCGTTTTTTCAAACTGCTGTTGTTCATCTCACTTCTCCTTCTTGCCCACTTGACTGCCTGCTCTTCACTTCTCTTTCTTGCTCATTTGGCTGCTTACGTCTCTCATCTGACCGATGCATCAGGTGCAAAATTTGTATCCGGCTGCCGGAAGGAATGATGATCGTCCAGATCGGTTAATTATCATTTTACCATGGGAATCGCACAGAAGCAACATTTTTTAACACATTATCTTCATAAACGGTAAAAACCACGATAGATGCACATTTTTTAATGACATTTAACAGCCCCCGTAAATCGCTCCTTGACATCCTCCGGCGCAGTCATGATAATATACATATTGCAGCTTTGCAGGATTTCTTTCGAATACCGCGAGGAGGAACGGACCCCATGGAGAATTACAAATTTTCGACCTTACCCTATCAGCGCCCCGATCTGGAGGCCCGCCGCACCCAGCTGGCCCGGTGGCAGGACGCCGTGGAGCAGGCGGAGAGCTTCGATGCGCTGCGTGCGCTGCTCTTTGAGATGGACCGCGCCAACGGTGAGCTGTCCACCCAGTGCGCCATCGCCCACATCCGCCACACTCTGGACACCCGCGACGCCTTCTATGAAGCGGAGATCCACTACCTGCAGGACACCCTGCCCACCCTGGGCGCCGCCGAGGTGGCGCTGAGCGAGGCCATCGCCTCCAGCCCCTTCCGCCCCGACATCGAGCGGGAGTTCGGCAGGCAGTATTTCGTCGCCATCGACCTGCAGAAAAAGCAGTTCTGCGAGGCCAACGTCCCCCTGCGCCAGCAGGAGTCCCGCCTGACCAACGAGTATCAGAAGATCATGGCCGCCGCCGAGATCCCCTTCGACGGCAAGACCCTGAATCTCTACGGCGTGCAGAAGTACTTCGAGCACCCCGACCGTGCCGTCCGCGCCGCCGCGGTCAAGGCGTACTCCGCGTTCTACGAGGCCAACGAGCCCCGTCTGGAGGATATCTGGGACGAGCTGATCCGCATCCGCAACCAGATGGGCAAAAACCTGGGCTATGAGAACTACATTCCCCTGGGCTACCTGGAGCAGGGCCGCACCGACTACGGCGAGAAGGAGGTGGCCTCCTTCCGTGAGCAGGTGCGCACCGTCCTCGTTCCGCTGTGTCAGAAGCTCTATGACGCGCAGGCCAAGCGTCTTGGCATCGACCATGTCCTGTGGCACGATGAGAAAATGGTGTTCCCCGACGGCAACGCCGAGCCCGCCGGCGATGCAGAATTCATGGTCGAGACCGCCCGGAAGATGTACCACGAGATCAGTCCCGAGACCGGCGAGTTTATCGACTTCATGATCGACCACCAGCTGATGGACCTGGAGAACAAGCCCGGCAAGGCCTCCACCGGCTACATGACCAGCCTGCCCAGCCTGAAGGCCCCCTTCGTGTTCTCCTGCTTCAACCACACGATCTTCGACATGCAGGTCCTGACCCACGAGCTGGGCCACGCCTTCGCCGGCTACATGGCCATGCGCAGCCAGCCCATCTCGGACTATTACAGTGAGACCACCGACATCGCGGAGATCCACTCCATGTCCATGGAGCAGTTCGCCTACCCCTATGCCCAGTGGTTCTTCGGCGATCAGGCGGACAAGTTCCGCTTTGCCCATTTGCAGGAGGCGCTGACCTTTGTGCCCTTCGGCGTGGCTGTGGACGAGTTCCAGCACATCTGCTACGCCGATCCCCAGCTGACGCCCAAGGAGCGGACGTACCAGTGGCGCCTGCTGGAGGAGAAGTACATGCCCTGGCGCAGGTACGACAATGACGCCTTCATGGAGCGCGGCGGCTACTGGTATCACAAGCTGCACATCTACCTCTACCCGTTCTATTACATCAACTATACGCTCACCACCATGGGCGCCATGGAGTTCAAGAAGAAGTACGCCGAGGATAAGGCGGCGGCCTGGCAGGACTACCTGAAGCTCTGCAAGACCGGCGGCAGCCGCAGTTATCTGGAAACCCTGCGTTATGCGAATCTGGCAAATCCCTTTGAGGCTGGTTCCGTTGCGCGTGCCTGCGGCTACGCCGAGGACATCCTCCTCCGCCAGCTCGCAGAACAGGAGAAATAAGCGCTGTATCAACTGCAAAAGCTCCCCCTGCCGGCCTATGCCGGCAGGGGGAGCTTTTCATACGCTTCCGCCCAGCGGGGTCCTTATTCTTTCTTTCTGCGCTTGGACGCTGCGATCACCGCCGCACCGGCCGCCGCTGCGGCCGCCGCCACGACGATCCACACCACGGCGCCGTTCTGCGCCGCAGGCTCCTGCTCCTCCGCAGACTCCTGCGCATCCGGCTCCGCCGGCGTGATGCCCGCGGCCAGGTCGGTCATGTCGTACAGTGCCGTCTGGCCGTTCAGCAGCCGCGCATAGGCCGTCAGGGCGCACAGTGCCTGCTCCGTGGCGATATCGTCCGCCGCGCCGTCCCGCGTGTGGCAGAATCCGCCGTCCTTATAGTAGGCGCACAGCGCATCCAGCAGGCTCAGGCCGTACTTGATGAACCGGCTGTCCTTGGCAGGATCGATGCCCAGCGTGGTCAGCGCGATGATGACCTGGGCGCAGGACTCGCTGTTCACCGTGCCCCAGCTGCTGTAACCGCCGTCAGAGAGCTGCATGTCGGACAGGGTCTGCACGGCCTTGTCCACCGCCGCCTGTACCGCCGCGTCGTCGCGGTACGCCGCCAGCGCCTGCAGCGCCATGGCGGTCATATCGGGATCGGCGCTGTCACCGGACAGAGCCCAGCCGCCATCGGACAGCTGCTTGTCCAGAATGTAAGCCACCAGTGCCTCGCGGGAGGTCTGGTTGGCGTCCTCCGCCGCGGCGGGCACCTCATACCCGGCACTGTCCAGCGCGATCAGCGCGAAGATGGCGCCGTTAAGGCCCTGATACGTCACTTTGTCCATGTCTGCCAGCTTGGCCAGCAGATCATAGCCGCCCACGTCCGCAGGGTCCTTGCCGATGGCCGTCAGCGCCAGGATCACGCGGGAGTACTCGCTGAACTTCTTATCGCTGAGTTCGCCGCCCGCGTCCTGCACCGCCTTCACCACGCTGTCGTAGTAGCTGTCGGGCACCGTCCTGCCGCTGCGGGCCAGCGCGATGACCAGCCACTCGCTGCCGAAGGTCAGGTCGTTCTCGCCTGCCTTGTCCAGCGCCGTCTCATACTGGGTGCGCCACACGGTGTTCTCCTTGACGCCGGAGGTCGCCTGCTGCGCCTTCACCAGCGCGGCATACGTCTCCTCCGCCGCCACCAGCACCGCATAGTTGGTGACCAGCGCCTTCTCCTCTGCCGGCAGCCTGTTGTAGGCCGTCCGTGCCGCCGCGATGGCGCTGCCGCTGTCCAGCGTCACATTCCCGATGGCGTCGATGAGCTTGATGACATCCGCCGCTGTCAGACTCTGGTCCGCCATGGCGCCGGCGTCGGGATCCTGCTTCCAGTCGGTGGTGTAGTACCACAGGATGTCGTCGCCGTCGGCCAGCTTCTTCTGGGTCAGCGCCACATTGGGCAGCACACCGTTGACCTTGTACAGCCAGCCGGAGTTGTCGCCATGGGTGAACTCGCCGTAGGTGACGCCTCCCTTGGTCATGGACCGGACGTAGCCGCTGGCCGCGCCGGACTGGGTGATACCGCTGTCCCTCAGCGCCTCGATAAAGGCGTGGTACACGGTAGAGCCCTTCTTTACGGTGACGCTCTTACCGTCCATCCACATGCCCGCCGGCGTGCGGATAGACACGGTGACGGTAATATTCTCGTTCTCCTCGGGCGGGTTCACCGGCACATCCGGCTCACCGCTGCCGGTGGCGTGGCCCGGCTTCACCGCCGTCTTGCTGAAATCATAGATATTGTACGCCTTGCCGCCGTTGGCGCGGAACTGCGCCAACGCTACCAGGGCCCGGAAGCCCTGCTCCGTGGCCAGTGCGTTGTCCTCACCGGCGTACAGGAAGCCGTTGTTGGCGTCATTGGCATAGCGCAGCATGTCCTCCACCAGCGTGATGCCGCTGGCGCACAGCACCGTCTCGGGATCCACGCCCGCGGCAATGAAGCCGATGATGAGCATGGCGTCGCTGTTGGCGTTGCTGTAATAGCCCGCGCCGGCCACATGGTTCGCCGCGCCCTGCACCAGCTTATCCAGCAGCGTCTTGACGCTGCTGCGATCGGTGTAAGCGCTCAGCGCCGCCATGGCCGCGCCCGTGGTATCGGGATCGGCGTAATACGCGCCGCCGTAGCTGCTGCCCAGAATGCCGTTGGACTCCGCCGCCGCGATGGTGGCGATCAGCGTCTCGATCTGCTGGTCAGTGAGCTTCACGCCGCCCTGCATATTGGCCAGCAGCACGTAGGGTGCCGCCCACACGGTGACGCCGCTCATATCCATGGCCTTCAGCAGCGCCCCGTTGTTCACGGCCTTGCTGCTGCCCTGGGGATACAGCTCCGCGCTGTCCACGCCCAGCGCCCGCAGCACCAGCTCGATGCGGCTTCTGGCGCCGGCGTCCGTCGTACCGGATGCCTCGGCGATCAGCAGATCCATGATGTTCTGGCGTGCCGCATCGGTGAGTTTATATGTCTTACCCGCCAGCTGGCCGTAGGCCGCCATATCCATGGCGCTCCAGCCGTCCTTGGTCGCGGTGAGGGTAGCCGCGATGGAATCCATCAGGGCGGTATCATCCACGATCCACGGCAGAGATACGCCGAACAGCTCCATGAGCTTGTCGTTCACCTGCTGCCACGTGGTCAGCTTCATGCCCTCCACTGCGGCCTGCTCGCTGCTGCCGGTAAAGCTGTTGCCCGCGGCCTTCCACTGGCCGTCCGGCTTCATGCAGTTTCCGTAGACATTCTTGACGGTGATCTGGTTGCCCAGACCCGCCAGCGTACCGCCCAGCCGTCCGGCGAAGCCGCCGGTATAGCCGTAGGTGGACGTACCCGTCACCGACACCAGCCCGGCGCCCACAGCGTTCTCCGCCGCACTGATGCCTCCGGCGAAGCCGCCGGTGTAGTCCGTACCGGTGACACTGCCCAGACTGTAGCAGTTCTTCACCGTGCCGTCGCTGATACCCACAAAGCCGCCGGTGTAGGACTTGCCCCGCACCTCGCCTTCGGCATGGCTGTCATAGATGCTGCCGCTGTTGTCGCCGGCAAAGCCGCCCACCATCACGCCATCCGGCGCGGTGACGCTGCCCTGCGCGGCACTTCTGGTGATGCTGCCGCTGTTCTCGCCCACCAGGCCGCCCACCTTCTCCTTGCCGGAGACGCTGACGGCGGCGGTACACTTATCCACGGCGCTGGCCACGGAGAACAGGGTCTCCTGATCGCTGAGGCCCTCGTTCAGGCCCACCAGACCGCCCACGGCGCGGCTGCCGCTGACCGTACCGGACACGGTGCAGCTGCCGGCAAGGCCGGCCTTGCTGCCCGCCATATCCTGACGGTCCAGCTCTGCCCGGGCCCAGCCCACCAGACCGCCCACGCGGCTGCCGCCGGTGACGTTCACATCGCTGAGATGCAGGTTCTTGATGACCGCGCCCAGCGTCACATTGAAGAATCCGGCGTTGTCGCCGCCCTTCACCGTCACATGGGACACGGTGTGGCCCTGGCCGTCAAACATGCCCGTAAAGGGCGCGGACGCGCTGCCGATGCCGGAGAACGTCACGCCCGACAGGTCCAGATCCCTGGCCAGCTTGTAGTTCTTCGCCAGCACTGCGGGATCCTTGGACGCCGCCAGCGCCTGAAGCTCCGCCACGGTGGAAATGGTCTCCCACTGGATGGTGCTGCCGTCCAGCTCCGCCCACAGCGGACCCTGGAACTGGTTCTCGGTGGTGCCCTCGAACCACAGCACCCTGTCGCCGTCCTTCACCGACGCCGTGGAGGCGCTGACGTTGGACAGGGCGTCGTTGATGGTGAACATCCAGCCATCCGGCGCGTTGACTGCATGGCCGTTGATGGTATGGATGAACCGTCCGAAGGTGGCGGTGGTGGAGTAGCTGTACGTCAGCTTGCCCTGCGCCTGAGCCGCGTCCATCACGTCCACCACGCGGGTGTTGCCCGTGCTCTCCACGGTGACATCCACCACGCTCTTGTGGTCGAAGTCGAAGGTGTACGTCTCCTTGTCATACGTCACCACGGCCACGTGTACGGTGATGTCCGCGGTTTTGGCCGTCTCCGGCGCCTTCACCGTGGTGAGATAGGGCAGGCCGCCGTTCACCGCGTCGTCGCGGGTCCAGATGCCGCTGCCCAGCTCCCGCACGAAGTCCGCCAGCCGCATCTGCATGCCGGTTCGCGGCTCCGCGCCGTAACCGTGAGCGCCGGTGTTCTCGCTGTTGTAGTAGCAGTTCCACACGCCCTCAGACTGGTCGTACTGGAAGCCGCTGTCCGGCTTGTTGCCGCCGATGAAGCCGTTGCCCTCTGCGCCCGTCACCGTGACGATACCCGCAGCGTAGCAGCTCTCATAGGCGTTGCCCTGGAATACGGAGCGTCCCACGAAGCCGCCGGAATAGCCGCGGCCCGACACGTTCCCCAGTGCGAAGCAGTTGCGGATGGTGCCGCCGTAGCCCAGGCCCACAAAGCCGCCGGCGTAGTCGCTCTGGGTGCTGACGCTCATGGAGGTCCAGCACCGCTCGATGAGGCCGCCCTCCTCGTTGGCGCCCACGAAGCCCGCGTGGCCCGTGGAGGTAGTGGAGTTGGAGGTCAGCGTACCGCCCTCCACATAGCTGTCACGGATGGTGCCGTAGTTCCGGCTGACCATGCCGCCCAGCACCGCGCCGGTGTCGGCGGTGATGTTGGTGTTCACCACGGCGCACTGCTCCATGAGGCCGTAGTTGTTGTGTACCAGCACCGCCGCGTTGTCGGAGAACAGCACGTTGGCGTTCTCCACCTTCAGATCGTAGATATAGCCGCCGGCCCCCACGTACCAGAACAGGCCGGAGTCATAGTTGCTCAATGTCAGGCCGCGGATGACGTATCCGTTGCCGTCCAGCACGCCGTTGAACCGGTTGGTGGTGTTGCCGATGGACTTGGTCTTGGTCTGATAGGCCGCCGACAGCTGGGAGAAATCCAGATCGTTGGCCAGATAGTATTTCTTGCTCCACTCCACCTTCTGCTGGCTGTCGGAGCTGCTGTCTGCGGGATCGGAGGGCATATCCTCCACGTTGGCCAGGTCGATCCACTGCTGGGCGGAGGTGATGGCGACCCACGTGTCGTCGTGGTCGTCCGGTACCTCCGGCGTGCCGCTGCCGTCATAGATGACCGCCTGGGACGGGCGGCTGTCCGTCAGGCCCATTGTCTCCAGGATGTCCGCGTCGGAGTGGGCGATGACCTGCGCGGCATAGCGCCGCCCGGCGGCGAAGGTGTTGCCCAGATCCGCCATGCCCGCATTTCCCGACACCTCCACGGGGGTCAGGGTGCGATAGCTGCCATCGTCCTCTACAATGGACAGCAGGATGGTGTAGATCTGCTCCGCCGTGAAATAGGGTTTCTTGTCCCAGCGCAGGACCGTACCCTCCCACTTCACATTGGTGACGGTGGACATGCGGTCATAGGGCATCTGATAGCCCGCCACATACTCGTCCACGTACTCCAGAGAAGGCTCGGTGTACGCGCCGTCCACCACTGCCGTCACCGTGGCGTAGTACACGCCCTCTCCCTGCTCCGCCAGCTCGGCGGCGCAGTCATAGTCGGTCTCCGTGCCGTTGGCGGGGAAGGCCGTGGCGCGGGCCAGCACCATCTGGGTGTAGTCCTCGCCCTCCACAAGCTCTGCGGTCTGCCGCCACAGGGTGATGACATACCCCTCCGCGCCGTCCACCGCGTCCCACGTCAGCCGGGAGGAGGCCAGCATGCCCACACCGTCCTCCACCTCCACGGCGGAGGAGCTGGTGAGATGCACCTGCTCCAGCCCGAACTCCACGTTCTGAGCCAGCACGGGGTCCTTGACCACCGGTGCCAGCTTCTGCCACTTCAGCACCGGCATGCCGCCGTTGCGGCCCGCCACATGCTCAAAGGCGTCGCTGATGGCCAGCTCCTGCATCTGCTGGGCGGTCTGCGCCGCCGCGCCGCTGTTGCCGTCCGTGCCGCTGTCCAGATAGAAGCAGTTGCTGATCCTGCTGTTGGCGCCCGGGGCGATAGCGCCGGTATTGGTGCCGGTAACGGCGCCGCTGTTGTAGCAGTTGGCCACTGTGCCCTCGAAGCCGCCGTAATAGCCGCGGATACCGCCGCCTGCATAGCTGCCGCCGGTGATGCTGCCGGTGTTGTAGCAGTCGCTGATGTTTACCTCATGGGTGTTGCCGCCGCTGATGCCGCCGGCCCGCGCCTTGCCGCTGATGTCGCCGGTGTTGTAGCAGGCGCTGATGGTGACCACGGTGCTGCTGCTGGCGTTCTTGCCCAGGATGCCGCCGCCGTTGTTGCCGCCGCTGACGGCCACTTCGCTGCCGCACTCCGTGATGGTCACGGTGCTGCCCTTGGTGCGGGCCACAAGGCCCGCCGCGTCGCCGCTGCTGCTGTCGGTGCCGGCGGCGATGCCCTGCACCACCACGCCGCGGATCTCCGCGTCCTTCACCACGCCGAACAGGCCCGCGTACCGGGCCTCCGCCTTCATGCGGGACACCGTATGACCCTGGCCGTCAAAGCGGCCCGTGAACTCATGGAAATCTGCGCCGATAGGCGTCCAAGCGCCATCGCCCAGGTCGATGTCCTCCGTCAGGACGGCGTATAGCCTGGTGCTGCCGTTCCCTGCGTTCACCGTCTGGGCCAGCCACGCCAGCTGCTCGCCGTTCTCGATCTCGTAGGGGCTGGCCTCCGTGCCGTCGCCCACCTCCGGCGCCGTGACGGTCTGGCCGTCCCAGGCGGCGGAGGGCTCCAGCACCACCGGCACCGTCACATCTCCGCTGACCTCCAGCGTCTGGCTGACCTTGGCGTAGCCCTTGGCCCGCACCGTGTAGGTGTAGGTGCCGTCGGGCAGCCGATAGCTGCCGTCCTGCTCCGCCGCCACGGTCTTGCCGTTCCACTGCACCGTCACCGCCGCGCCGGCGTCCTTGGGCGTCACGCTGAATCGGACGGTGCGCTTTTCCACCGGCGTCAGCGTGATATCCTTCCGGGCCGCGCCGCTGACCTCGATGGTGCCGCTCTCATCGGCATAGCCGAAGGCGGATGCCGTGTAGCTGTATGTACCCTCCGGCAGGCGGAACGTCCACACGTTTCCGTTCTGCTTGCCCTTTGCGCCGTCGATGCGTACCTCCGCGTCCTCCGGCGTCACGGTAAATGTCACCTCATACGTGGTGATCTGCCACGTCAGGATGGGATAGCCCCCGTTGATGCTCTTGGCGTCCTGCATGAACGCCTCGCCCAGTGCCGCAGCGCTGTCCAGCGTTTTCAGCTGCTGCTCCGTCACCTTCACAGCCTTGCTGTCGCCGACGCTCAGCGTGTCGGGGTAGTAGCAGTTGGCCACCACCGTCGAACTGTAGCTCACCTTGCCGAACACCGCGCCCGCGCCGCTGCCGGTAACGCTGCCTGCGGCATAACAGTTCTTTACCGATGCGTAGGAGCTGTCCACATACGCGCTGATGCCGCCGGAGTACCAGCCGCCGCCGGTGATGGTGCCGGTGCTGTAACAGTTCTCCACTGCCACCTGGCCACTGATATTGGCCGCGATGCCCGCCGCGCGGTTGCCTTTGGAGGTCACATCCCCCACATTGCCGCAGTTCTTGATGAACTTTTCGGCGCTGCTGGACCCGCCGGCCACATAGCCCACGATGCCGCCCACATACTGGCCGCCCTTGACGGACGCCCTGTTCAGGCAGTTCTCCACACCGCCCGTGGTGCCGTATAGCTGGCCCACGATGGCCGCGATGCCGTATCTGCTGGAATTGCTGGTGACCTCCACGCGGCCCTCCACCGTCACATTCCGGACGGTGCCGCCATAGACGGTGCCGAACAGGCCGTAGTCCATGGACGTACTGCCGGTGACGTACAGATTCCGGATGGTGTACCCCTGCCCGTCAAAGGTACCCTTGTACGCTTTGCCGGTGCCATTTCCGATGGGCGTCCACGCCTCATCGCCCAGGTCGATGTCATTGCACAGCACCGCGCTGAAGCTGGTGCCGTCGGACACACCGGCGTTCACCTGCTGGGCCAGCCACGCCAGCTCGCTGCCGCTGGTGATCTGGTACACGCCGTCCACTGCGGCGGGCTCGCTGATGTCGCCCGCTCCCTCCCAGGCGGACTTGGCCGTCATGGGGATGGTCACGCTCCGCGTCCCGCTCTCGCTGACGCCTGTCAGGTCCACGGTACCGCTCTGCTTGCCGTAGTTGGCACTGCGGAAGCTCCAGTCGTAGGCGTAGCCTGCGGGCAGGCGGAACGCCATGCCGTCGGAGCCTTCCTCCGCCGCCATGTCCCGCTCACCGGTGCGCACCGTCAGCTTCCCGCCGTCCACATCGGTCTTGCCGTCCGCATAGGCAAACGTCACTGTGACCATCGGCTTCTCCGCCAGCACCACCGGCTCCTGTGCGTCGCCGCTGACGGTGACGCTGCCCTGCACCGCCGCGTAGCCGAAGGCGGAGACGCTGTAATAGTAGGTGCCCGCCGCCAGGGTATACGCCGTGCCGCTGTCCGCCGCGATCAGCGCCGTCCGCGCCTCATCGCCGTACAGCGAGAACTCCGCGTCCGCCGGCGTCAGCTGGAACGCCACACGGTACACCCGCGTCCACACGGCGTACAGGTCGGTATCCTCCGTAATGGTGATACTGTCCTTGTCGGCGTAGGCCATCGCGCCGTCCGGCGTCGTGGCCCAGCCCTCAAAGCGGTAGCCGTCCCGCTTGAACGTATTGGCCTGCAGCGTGCCGCTGCCGAACACGCCCTGCTGCACCGTGGTCTCCGTGCCGTCGTTGGCATGGAAGATCACCTGCGCCGGCAGCGAGGCCTTGAAATTGCTGAGCCACATGCAGTTGCTGCCGCTGCTGGCATAGCCGCGGTAATAGGAGATGGTGATGACGTCACCGGCGTTGGCCTGCACGGTGGCCGTGTCGCTCATATTGCCGTTGACCTTCTCTGCCCCGCTGCTGCCGTAACTACTGTAGGTATACAGCGTCTTGCTGCCGTTCTTCACCTCCATGCCGTTCTGGGTAGCGCCATCAAGCTGGTAATCGAAGGACAGCTCCGCCGCCCGCAGCATCGTCACCTTCAGGGTGGACCGCGTATACGTGTCGTTCCTCGCAGTGTTGCCGGACTTCAGCTTGTCGCCGTCCCTGACAAAGCCCAGCGTGGCCGCGTTGGCCACGGTGGCGATGCCCTCCCACTCGTCGAAAAAGCCCTCCAGCTCCGCGTCGGCGGCGCTGGCCAGCGTGGACACACCGTACCGTCCGGTGTCCTCGCTGCTGCGGTAGACGTCCTCCGCCCACACGCCGGTAGGCAGCATGCTGGTGAGCATCAGCACCACCAGCAGCCACGATACCACTCGTTTCTTCATGTCTCTGTCTCCTTTTATCTGTAAATTTTCTGTCTTATAAGAGAAGGAGGCGGAAGGGGTCGGCAAACCCCTCCCGCCCTTATGGAAAGCGGACGGCTTGCGCCGTCCCGACTTGACTGCGGGCGGATGACGCCCCTCCCGCGAAAAAAACCGGCCTCCCTGACGGGACAGCCGGCGCATTTGCCGCAAAAAAAGGCCGGTCCGCCCCTGTCGGGATGGTCCGCGCCCACTTCTGCTCTCTGCCACAACGAAGAAGCGCCGCTGTGTACCTGTTCTCCGCCGTGCAATTCTCCTGCCCTAACGCCCCGAGGCTGCCGCCTCCCGTACATGACCTACCTTCTCAGGACATCCGTCCCAATGGCTGCTGTTCACCACACGGCGTCTCCGCCGCTTTGGTCACTTCCTTGCGTTTACAGTGCCGTCCGCAGAGGGTCTTGCCCCTATTTCTTCAAAACTGCCGCCTGACCGTTTCCGGCCGTTACGGCGCGCAGCCACACGTCGTCACAGAACACGTTATCCACTTGTCGGTCCGGTGTTTACCGAACCATTTTATACTATATACGCTTTTCCGCCTCTTGTCAACGGCGGCGCTCGCCAAAAGCTGCCAAAACCCGCGAAAAAACAGGACAGGGACGCACCTGCCGTGCGTCCCTGTCCTGTTTTCAGGAAGGAAACTTTCCGCTGTTACCTCATAATATGTGCGCTCACTCCGCCAGGTACTTCAGTGCGACAGCGCTCATACCCGCCACGCCAGAGCGCATCACGTTCTCATCGAACACGATCTTGCCGTTGTGCAGGGACACCATGTGCTCGCCGCGGCCCGCGTCGATCATCATGAACGCCGACGGCGTATTGGTGAGCTTGCCGAAGAAGCTGAAGTCCTCGCTGCCGGAGAAGGGGCGGTCGAGGTGGATCACCTTGTCCGCGCCCAGCTCCTCCGTGACCGCCTGCTCCACCAGATCGATCATGGCGCCGTCGTTATACTGGAGGGCGTAGCCCTCCTCCAGCTTCACCTCGATGTCGCAGCCGAAGGCGAACCCGATGCCCTTGCAGATCCGGTCGATCTCCTCGATGGCGGTATCCCGTGCCGCATCGCTGAAGCTGCGCAGCACCGCCACCATCCGGGCCTCGCCGGCGGTGATGTTCACCGCGTCGCCGCCGGACATGGTGCCCACCGTCAGCACGGCGGAGTCCATGGGGTCGATGCGGCGGGACACCACCGTTTGCAGCGCGGTGATGAGATACCCCGCGCAGGCAATGGCGTCGTGGGCGGTGTGGGGTGCGGCGCCGTGGCCGCTCTTGCCGTGTACGGCGATGTGGAACAGATCCACCGCACTGGTGAAGTACCCCTTATAGAGCTGCATCCGACCCACCGTGTCATTCTCGGAGGGGCAGACGTGCTGGCCGAAGATGGCGTCCACGTGGGGGTTCTCCATGACGCCCTCCGCCACCAGCGCCCGTGCGCCGCCGGGCATGGTATCCTCGCTGGGCTCAAAGATGAACTTCACCGTACCCGCAAAGGAGTCCCGCATATGGCACAGGGTCTTGGCCGTGCCCAGCAGCATGGTGGTGTGCAGGTCGTGGCCGCAGGCGTGCATGACGCCCTCCGTCTGGCTGGCAAAGGGCACGCCGGACTCCTCGTGGACGGGCAGGGCGTCGATGTCGGCGCGGAGCGCCACGCACTTGCCGGGTCCCTTGCCGCCGTGGAGCAGACCCACCACTGCGGTGGGCAGGGGCTGCTGGATCTCGTCCATGCCCATCTTCTCCAGCTCCCGCCGGATCAGGGCGCTGGTGCGCACCTCCTGCATCCCCACCTCCGGATGGGCGTGGATGTCCCGCCGGATGGCCACCAGCTCGTCGAAAATACGATCTACATACGTCTTGATCTCAGACATTTTCACTACCTCACTTCTGAATATCCGCTTAGCTTACAGCCAGCCGCTCATCACGCCGGCCACCAGCACGGAGGTGATGGATACGGTGACCATACCGGCCACCAGCATCTTGGGCATGATCTGGGCGTTGATGGCCGCCCGTTCCTCGGCGTTGGCGCCGGTGGACTCGGACACCTCGTTGGAGATGATGACGGTTCCCGGGAAGCCGAACAGGCAGGAGCTGCCGATGGCCATGGACATCTGCCAGCTGTAACCGAAGATCTTGCCCACCAGAATAGACACGACGGAAAAGGCGATGGTGCCGATGACTACGCACACCAGCAGAGGCGCCACCATGCCGCCCACCATCTCAGGGGTGGCGGAGGCCAGATTGGTGAAGATGGACAGGGTGATGATGGGCATCACGATGCCGGTGGCGTGGGCCTTGCCCAGCGCGTCCTCATCCAGGAAGCCCAGCTCCTTGCACAGCACGCCGAAGATCAGGCACCACACCAGCTTGTTGATGGCGTCGTGGAACAGGCTGGACACCCACACGGACAGCAGCGCCACCAGAATGACCTTGGCGATGATGGCGTTGGGGGTGTTGTACTTGTCGGGCAGCGCGGGGATCAGCTTCTTGCGGCCCGCAGCAGCAGCCTGCACGGCGCCGGCGGCGGTGTCTACCTGCAGTTCACCGGCGTCGATCTGCGCCTTGATGCGCTTGGCCTCGCTCTTGAGGCACAGGGAGGCCACGGGGTAGCCCACGAAGCCCTGGGCGCACATGACCAGCGTGGCGAATACCGCCAGATCGGGGAGGTTTGCCTTGTTGGCCATATCCTGCATGGTCAGCGTGGCCACCACGCCGCCGGACAGAATGGGAGCGCCCACCAGCGCGAAGCCGCGGTCAACGATCAGCTGGCCCAGGAAGAATACCGCGGCGGAGATGGCGATGCAGGCCACGGCGGCAATGATGACGGTGCGCCACTGTGCGCCGAAGTCACGGAGCTTGATGGTGGTGCCCAGATGCACCAGCAGCATGGTCACCAGCAGGCCGGCCATGCTCAGCAGCGTGGAGTCGGCAAACATGGTGGTGGGGAAGATGCCTGTCCAGAAGCCGGCCAGGAACAACACGGACGCCACCAGCAGCATGGATACAATGGCTTTTGTTTTGGCGGAGATCATGTCTCCGATCGTGAACACCACGAAGATGACCGCCGCAGCTAAGATCGCATTCATTTTGATTTTCTCCTTTTCCGTTTGTGATTTCCGTTTATCTCTAAACTCTGCCAATAAAGAAAGCGGCCCCGCCTGAACGACGAAGCCGCTTATCGACCCTTGTGAGGAGATCGAACCACGTATGTCATTTCAGCCGGTATCCATTCTGGTCGCCGTAATAATAGGCGCACCCAAAGTAGCCCCGATAGCAGGAGCTGTTACCGGCATAGTTACAGGAGGCGGCCTGGATCTTGCCCATGCCGCTGCGGACCATATCCTGCTGCATCATGTGACGGGTCATGGCTGTCTCCTTTCCGCCGGCACCGGACCGGCATCACTCATTGTGCTGATTTTAGAACTTTAAAACGCAAAAGTCAATTGGGCACAGTCACAACATTCGCCCCATATTTTTTGCTGTTTTTGTCGATACCGCACATAGACGTGCCGTGAATGGTCACGTATAATAATACGAAAGCGCGGACACCGTCAGGGCGAGGCTCTGTGTGTCCGCGGGAAGTGCCGAAGGAGAATCGTATGACCGTTTGCATCCAGACCAACTGTACCTGTTGTCTGCCCGCCTGCTGTGCGGGCCTGGTCTGCTGCGCCCATTTCCGTCATGCGATCTCTGCCGAGTAACGCGGCTCCTGCCGCGGCCACACCGTATTCTTTGAGAACGGTGGGAGATGTGTGACATCTCCCGCCGTCCTTTTTTATTTTGGAGGGTTCAACATGAGCAATACCGCGGAAATTGCACGCGCCATGGCAACGACCATGGAAAATGCGGCCATACCTATGTACGGGAAAAAGCTGCGTCTGCCGGACCGCAGCGCCATCATCGCCCTGCTCAAGGAGCTGCGGCGGCTGTTCTTCCCTGCCTATTTCGGGGACCCGCAGCTGATGGCCCTTCCGGCAGAGAACTATGCCGCGCTGCTGCTGGAGCGCATCGAAACGGGGATGACGGCCCAGATCGCCCTGGCTCTGCCGGACGGCGAGACGGCTCAGGCCGCCCAGATCACCGAGTCCATCATGGCGGAGCTGCCCCGCATCCAGCAGATGCTGCTGACGGACATCGAGGCCACCTTCGACGGCGACCCCGCCGCCGCCAACAAGGAGGAGATCATCTTTGCCTACCCCGGCCTGTTCGCCATCTTCGTCTATCGCATCGCTCACGAGCTGTACCTGCGCCACGTGCCCATGATCCCGCGGATCATGTCGGAGTACGCCCACAGCCGCACCGGCATCGACATCCACCCCGGCGCTCAGATCGGTCCCTGGTTCTTCATTGACCACGGCACCGGCATCGTCATCGGCGAGACCTCCATCATCGGCAGCCACGTCAAGCTGTACCAGGGCGTGACGCTGGGCGCGCTGTCGCCTCGGGCGGGCCACGCCAGCCTGCCGGGCAAGCGGCACCCCACCGTCTGCGACGACGTGACCATCTACTCCGGCGCGTCTATTCTGGGCGGTCAGACCGTCATCGGCGAGCACACCGTGGTGGGGGGCAACGCCTTCCTTACCAGCTCCGTGGCCGACAACACCCACGTGGTCATCCATGCGCCGGAGATGGTTTTCAAGAACGCCTGAATGTATAACTATTCATTTTCCACGCTTTTTCTTGCATAAATAATTTCCATCAGGAAGTATTTTACTTCCTGATACGCCTCATCCGGAATTCATGAGGAAATCACCGGCGGACGCGGCCCTTTTGCGGGCGGTGCCCGCCGGTTTTCTGTCCATTTTGGCAAATCTGCTGCCGAATTTTTGTGTACTTCGCGGAGCGCCGGCGGACACACGTTTCTTGCCTTCGCCGCCGCATCTGTATTATAATGTATATAGGAACATGTGAGGAGGCGCTTGTATGGAACGCATCAGTAAGGAAAACTACTATCTGGACATCGCCGAAACGGTACTGGAGCGGGCCACCTGTCTCCGGCGGGTGTACGGCGCCATCATCGTCAAGAACGACGAGATCATCTCCACGGGCTACAACGGCGCGCCGCGGGGCCGCCGGAACTGCGTGGACATGGGCTTCTGCACCCGCGAGGCCATGCAGGTACCCAGAGGGCAGCGGTACGAGCTGTGCCGCAGCGTCCACGCTGAGGCCAACGCCATTATCTCCGCCAGCCGGCGGGACATGGTGGGCAGCACCCTGTACCTGGTGGGCCGCGATGCCCGGACCGGCGCGCTGCTGGGAGACGCCACCAGCTGCGCCATGTGCCGCCGCCAGGTCATCAACGCCGGCATCAGCCGCGTCATCATCCGCCGGACGGAGGCGGAGTTCCAGGTGGTGGACGTGACGGACTGGGTCCGGCAGGAGGATGATGTGCCCGCTCTGTAAGGCGCGAAAAACCGTACATCCGGCCTGCGGCGCAAGTGCCGCCTGGCCTGATCGCGCCAGTGCGCGGCGCGAAAGCGTCTGCGCTCCGGCGGCAAAATACAACTGAAAAAAGGAGAATGTGTGATGTTGAACGACTCTAAGATCGCCGCCTACACGGCGATCCTGCGGGAGGAGCTCCTGCTGGCTACCGGGTGTACAGAGCCCATCGCCGTCGCGTACTGTGCCGCAAAACTGCGCGAGGTGTTGGGCGGAAAACCGGAAAAAGTGCTGGCCGAGGTCAGCGGAAACATCCTGAAAAACGTGAAATCCGTGGTGGTTCCCAATACGGCGGGCCGCCGCGGCATCGACGCCGCCATCGCCGTGGGCATAGTGGCAGGCGACGCCGACGCGGAGCTTCAGGTCATCGCCAACGTGACGGAGGAGGACACGGCGGCCATCCAGGACTATCTGGACCGGACGCCCATGGAGATCACCTGCCCTGAAACGCCCTGCCTGCTGGACATCAAGCTGACGGGCTGGCTGGGCGGGCACAGCGCCTGCGTCCGCGTGGCCAACAATCACACCAATATTATTTACATGGCACGGGACGGGCAGGTCCTGAAGGAGCTGCCGGTGACCGGCAACGCCGAGGATCATCTCCAGGACAAGTCCGTGCTGAACGTCAAGGACATCATCACATTCGCTGAAACCATACCCATAGACGTGATACGGCCCACGGTGGGGCGGCAGATCGAGAAGAACACCGCCATCGCCGCCGAGGGGCTTCGAAACAGCTGGGGCGCTAACATCGGCTCCACCCTGCTGCAGGGCGGGACGGACTGGGCCACCCAGGCACGGGCCTGGGCCGCCGCAGGCTCCGACGCCCGCATGAACGGCTGCGAGATGCCGGTGGTCATCGTGTCCGGCTCCGGCAACCAGGGCATCACCGCCTCCGTACCCGTGTGGAAATACGGGCAGCTGATGGGGGCCGACGAGGAAAAGATCCTGCGGGCCGTGTGCCTCAGCGACCTCATCACCATCCACCAGAAAACCGGCATCGGACGGCTCAGTGCCTACTGCGGGGCGGTGTCTGCGGGTGTGGGCGCGGGCTGCGGCATCGCATGGCTGCGGGGCGCGGACTACGAGGGCATCTGCCACACGCTGGAGAACGCTGTGGCCATGATCTCCGGCTGCATCTGCGATGGGGCCAAGGCCAGCTGCGCCAGCAAGATCGCCATGGGCGTGGACTGCGGCATTCTGGGCTACGACATGTACCGCAACGGCGACAACTTCCGCTCCGGCGACGGCATCGTGGGCGACGATGTGGAGGACACCATCCGCCACGTGGGTGTGCTGGCCACGGAGGGTATGCGGGAGACGGACCGCGTGATCCTGAAGATCATGACGGAGTGAGGAACACCGCGCGGCGGCAGAAAGCGTAAAAAGGAGGACCACCCTGCGGGTGGTCCTCCTTTTTTACCGGGGTACGGGAGACGCGCCTGCGCAGCGCGGAACTCTCCCCGCTGGGGACATGGCGGAAACATGAGCGGGCCGTCGGGGACGCCGGCCCCTACGGGGTGCGTCTATCTGGGTGCGCCGGTATTCGGGAAACTGCCGATATGGACGCAACAGTCCCGCTGCACGATAACAGGCCAGCGCACCGCCGCGCGGTACGCGGGAGCGGCAGCGGGGATGGGGGTACAAGCGATTCGATGCGGAACCTTTTTGTACCGTGGTTGGAATCGGACAAGGGAAATCCAAAAACCGTTGGTTTTTGGCGGCGTTCTTTTCCATATTTCTTTCGCTGTTGAAAGAAATATGGCCGCCGGCGGCATAGAGAAAAAGGTTGTCGGGCCGCTGCGGCCAAAAGTGACCCGCGCCCGGGAGCGCGGAATATTCCCACCGGAGGGCGAGATCCGAGCGCCGCCGGTGGCGGATACAGCGAGGTGAGCGAGTGGCCGCGGTCAAAATTTCAAGCGTCCGCCGTCAGGCAGCGCAGAAATTTCGGGCACCGCAACAGCGTTCCTTTTCGAACATAAATCGGGGACGCCGGCCCCTACGGGGTGCGTCTATCGAGCTGCGCCGGTATTCGGGAAACCGCCGATATGGACGCAACAGTCCCGCTGCACGATAACAGACCGGCGCGTCTCCGCGCGGTGCGTGGGAGCGGCAGTGGGGATGGGGGTACAAGCGATTCGATGCGGAACCTTTTTGTACCGTGGTTGGAATCGGACAAGGGAAATCCAAAAACCGTTGGTTTTTGGCGGCGTTCTTTTCCATATTTCTTTCGCTGTTGAAAGAAATATGGCCGCCGGCGGCATAGAGAAAAAGGTTGTCGGGCCGCTGCGGCCAAAAGTGACCCGCGCCCGGGAGCGCGGAATATTCCCACCGGAGGGCGAGATCCGAGCGCCGCCGGTGGCGGATACAGCGAGGTGAGCGAGTGGCCGCGGTCAAAATTTCAAGCGCCCGCCGTCAGGCAGCGCAGAAATTTCGGGCACCGCAGCAGTGTTCCTTTTCGAACATAAATCGGGCCGCCGGCCCCTACGGGGTGCGTCTATCGAGCTGCGCCGGAAAATGCGGACGGGGTGCGGGGCGAAAAAAGCGAGATCAGCCATCGATAGAACGAGGTGCGCGATAGGCGTCGGGGGTGGTGAGAGCAGGAGATGCCATAGCGCGGGGACAAAATAGGAATATTCTGCTTTTCCACTTCTTTCATTCTCGGAAACGTTTTCGGCGCAAAGCACTATGTTTGCCGAAAAATGGCGATTTTTAACGGGTCTGTATGCGGCGTTAACGAAATCTGTACTTTTTAGAACGTTTATTAGCGCCAATTTTATGAAGATAGTGTTACCATATGAACATCAAGTTTCGACAATCCGGATGTCGAAAGGAAATCTCGTAAAGGAGTGTGTTTTTGTGACAACATTTATCATTGGTCTTGTCATCCTGCTGGGCGGCGCGGCCCTGTACGGCCGCTTCTGCGAAAAGGTTTTCGGACCGGATGACAGAAAGACTCCGGCGTACACCAAACAGGACGGCGTGGACTACGTGCCCATGCGCGGCTGGAAGAACAGCCTTATCAACCTGCTGAACATCGCGGGCACCGGCCCCATCCTCGGGCCGATCCAGGGCA